>Ga0180438_10000798_pt1 | contig 57393 bp, 101 predicted proteins | sample SS_ome_12_FD_132455 | JGI IMG/M metagenome (GOLD analysis project Ga0180438, IMG submission 132455) | Hypersaline lake sediment archaeal communities from the Salton Sea, California, USA - SS_3_D_2 metaG | ecosystem: Environmental > Aquatic > Non-marine Saline and Alkaline > Hypersaline >... | reverse complement strand
TGTCTACGATGCGGATACTGCTGCTTCCACTCCTTCGTGCAAGTAGTCGATGATCCTGAAATAGGAATCGATGACGGTAATCTTATAACACTGTATGGAGATGGAACTGTAAAATGCCCTCACCTAATAGGAGATATCCCCGGTCAATACGCCTGTGCTGTACATGATAGAACTTGGTACGAAGAAACACCTTGCTTTGCATATACACAAATTGAAACAAGTCCTGATACACCATGCAGAATGGGAGAGTATATCCTTAAGGAAGCTTCCCATGATATACCCCAAACCTGATCCCAAAGAAAATAAATTCATCTATGATAATGGTTTTATAGTAGAGCTTACAGACGAAGGAGAACGAGATCTTGTAGCTGATTTCCATGGAGGAGCAATCAAACTACCTGACTTCGAGACCTGTTGTCCTGAGAAGAGGAAGCAAGAAATCTATAGGATCATCTACTATTTGAACCTTGCTTATCGAACGTTATCAGTGACTGGCAAAATCGGTGGGACTCGGTGGTAAAGAGTGGCAATCAATGGGGAACAGAGGGGCTATTCTCCATTTCTACTATCTTAATCAAGGTTATGGCTCAAAATAGCCGATTCTTCAGTATAGCATCTGTGCTGAAAATTATAAAGAATTTTTTTACTTAGTTTTGTAGGACTAAACTATGTTCTCATTCCTTTGGTGGTTGTTAGTGCTATGCCTGAAGATCATTGGCTGTGCCATACTTGTAGTTCTGATGCTGCCCATTATCATTATCGCTCTGTACTGTGCTGTCTTTCTGATAGCTGTCATTCTCTGCATCATAGGGTCCATACTCGAAGCGATTTTCAGTTGACAAGCGAAAGTACCGTGGTAAAATAGGTAGTGAAGTAGTATGTTGAAGTACGGACGGACATGTAGACCTGTTTTATGGGGTGGTTAAGTGCATTTCTGAAATGGTTTCGTCCCGCCTGTGCAAAACGTGTACCAAAATCGGACGAAAATAATAGATTTTTTTCTCAAGCTCTGGCAAGATATTAAAAGTGGTAAGTTGCCAGAGTTCAAAAGTAGAAAGAAATAGAAAGGATGGAAGTGCCTATATAACCCAAATTTACAGTTCTGGCAACTTTCGCTTTTTATATCTTGCCAGAATGTTCATAATTGTGTATAATGGCTTCTATGTTGAACTAACTTTGTTACAGGAGATAAGAAGTATGGATAAGTACATCTATAAGCCCGAAGATGTAGGGAGGATCATAGTCAGTACGAGAGGAAATAACGTGACCATACGAAAGTACCACCTCACCGATAAAGAAATCGCTTCCCTACGAAAGAGATGGGAAGAATACATTTCAGGTCTGCCGAAAAGGATTCGAGATAAGGCAAACCCACAGTTCTTCAATCCCTATCGTAGAGGTATCTACTTCGCCCAACTCACCTCCCTCTTCCTACTTGGATCCAATGAATGGCATTCCTTCGTAGATGTAAAAGCGAAAACACGATCACTAATGCAGAACATGACTACTTCTTCCAAAACAGGGAAAGGTGAAATAGTTACACAGGATGCATGGTCAAAATTCATAGGGAAAACTCCGAAGGGTAGTCCGAAACGAAGCAAAGATGAGACAGGTAGGATGCAAGAGAATATGATCTTCATGCAGCGATTAGCCGGATCTCATCCAAGTGGATACAAACTTCGTCAGGCATGTGCTGCTGTAGACATGAAGAAGGTTACGCAGGAAGGTTTGCCTAATGGAGCATTGTTCTACCGTTTGAGTACTTATAGTACTTTTGAAGAAGCTCTTCCTATTCGTGATATTGAGAACTATGAACCTGACTCTTCTGAGAAGAAGTACTTTAGTAGGAAGTTTGCAGGTAAGATTGTTACAAGGGAAGGTACATTCGTAGGTGGAGTGCTTCAGAAATGATATGTCCACATTGTGAAAAAGGACGGTTTGTATTGAGAGTGGTAGGGGGGACAGCCTTAGTCTGTGAGAAGTGTGAGGCAGAGTTTATAGTCCCCTCTAACTTCCCTCTGTCCCGTTTGATCCTCTTTAATCACAACCTCAGTATTGCAGAGAAGAAGGGGGGTACAGACTTCTTTGCAGGTAATACTGAGAATCCCCATGAGCACAAACCCGATAGTGCTGTAGCGAAAGCTTGGGAGAAGGGGTATACTGAAGCAGAAAGAGAGGCAGGAGAATCAGCTTCTTTTCTTGCCGCGAAAAAAGAAATAGATAGTCTGACAGAAGCCCATAAATACCTGAACGACTTCTATATAGGAGCTATGGCTCTGCTGAATATGCTCAAAAATACCCATTGGAGATGGCCCTCCTTCTTCAGAGATCAGATCTCAGGATTCGTCGGGAAGTATGAATCCCCACAAACCCCTGTCAAAGCTACACTTATGGAAGAGGACTAAGTTGCCAGAACTCCAACTTTCGCTTTACATAACTGTAGAAGTACAGTAGAATGTAGAAAAGTGAATATTAAGGAGTTTTGACAATGTTGGCAGTAGCAACCGAAATACCCTCAGCCTACAGTCCTTTATCAGCATTTTGTTTGGTAGGGATAGCTATCATGACTTTCCTCATTGGTGGCATGTTAACCAAGGGGTGGAAGTTTTGGTTCACTGGCATGGGGATCCTCTCTATAGGGATGCTCTACATTTGGGGAACCTACCAATCAGCAGGGAGGATTCAGAGTACTACTGTTGGATCCGGTGGAGATCCTTCCTATGAAACAGTAGTAGAGTACAAGGGAGAGTGGACGAAAGAGAGAGATCTCTTACGAGAGAATAAGTTCTACAACGATGACAAGAGAGTACTGAGTATGCATGTCGAGGGGACGAATCCTTGGGTATGGCATCCTATGTGTTTAATTACAGCACCGTTTTTCGCTTGTCTCATAGGATTTTTCGCTTGGCTTCTTGGTGCACGTAGCACCAAATTCCGAAGGGAGATAGGATAATGACCTACTTCTTAAACAATTGGGAAATGATGTTCAGTGTTATCGGGATCTTACTTCTTATTCTGTACACATGGGTTGGTGTACGTAGGGGTGCTATAGCTTGGCTGATTTGTGTAGTCATCACCATTGCTGTGTTGTTTGCCTTTGGTAAAGCTATTTTGGCAGAGGGTGATGGGTACTACATAACAGAAACGAAAGTACCGGCATTTATTTTTCACCCGATGAATTTAATTGTAGCACCGATTGCCTCTTTCTTCTGTTTCGTATTGATAGGTTTTGCCATGGATGCGAGCAGAGAAGGGAAGGGAGGCTAAGTTGCCAGAACCCAAAAACCCAAGAGACATAATGTCAGAAAGGACAATAAGATGAGCCATACAAAACCAATATCTGACATTAAGCCTGAGGTAGTCAAGAGGGCTGAAACGAAGCTGACTGAGTTAGATTGGCTTTATGGGTATACCACGGTGAACGGTAATCAGTATTGGGGTATACCGATGGGTCGAATCAGCCTTTGGGCAGGTGAGAAGGGAGTAGGCAAGAGTCGTCTCTCGATCACGTTGGCTAAGAAGCTGAATTCTCTCGGCTGGAAGATTTTGTACTTTCAGACTGAGACTACTTTAGAGGACTTTGCAGGTTGGGTCAAGGGTGTACATGACCCTTATAACTTCATCTGTAGTAGTGCCTCTTCGGTAGCCGATCAGATCTCGGCGATCAGGCAGTATCGTCCTCACTTTGTCTTTGTTGACAGTGTGAACGAGATCGATGAGTTTGAGAATGGAACGAAGAAGGAAGCTCGTTTTCTTATGAATGGTGATGAGACTACTGATGGGTATCGAGACATTTGTAAGGAGATGGGTAACATTCATGTGATCTTTTTATGTCAGTTGAATCAGGATGGTAGTACTAAGGGTGGTACGACGTTGCCTCACTTAGTAGATGTGAACATCCACATGGTTCACGACGGAGACAAGTTTATAGTACGTCCCGGTGTGAAGCACCGATACGGTAGAACGGGACCTGCTTTCCGTAGTGAGTGGAAGCATGTTGAGGATGGTGTAGTTTGTATCTCAAACTATAGCACCGAAGACGAGTTCTACTGTGGGTCGAAAGGCATAGCACCGAATACCCCTTCGAGGGGCAAGGGTGGTCCGGCTCCTGATTTGGTATGGGGTCCTGATGGAGAGCCTTATGTGAAGGGGACGGAGCCTAAGGGATCTATCCGTATGGGTGAGCCTGTTGTGGTTCAGGACAGGGGTAGTTTTTGGCACAATTTCCTTTATGGGAGGTAGTGAAAAAAATTCTACTTTTTTCTGATTTTGTTGTTGACAGCGAAAGCTGATGTGGTATATTGTAGGCTCACGGATATCGGCTCAGTCGTTGTACTGAGTGGCGATCCCTTGGGATAAGGCAGGTGAAAGCTTGTTTTATCCCTCGATTTGGATGTAGCAGAAGCTCCTTCGGGAGTAGCTGAAACACAGGTGGGTAGGGAGAAGTACTTCGGTATTTCTCTCTCCCGCTATTTTTTCGGAAAAAAAATTCAAGAAAAAAAAAGGAATTTACGATATAAGGTAAAATACAGTGGTAGAAACCTTGGGAGAGATCCCAAACGAGTTAAGGACCAGACAAGAGAAATGACTACTTTACATTATCACAATCCGATACAGACCCTGAGAGGTAAACTCGAACGTGAGGCGTATGCCTCCTGTTTGGATACCTCGTCCATGGTCTCACAATCATTTAATTGGATTGTGGCCCCAACAGGAGGCAGTGGGTAGTCGCTCTTGATCGCATATAGTTCCCTCGTTCAAGGCGACTGCTCGAAAGACAGTTGCCTTTTTTTATTGCTCTTTGAAAAACTGAATACCCCTTGGTGTAATGGTAGCACAACAGGTTTTGGTCCTGTATGTGGAGGTTCGAGTCCTCTGGGGGTAGTTTGCTAATATTCCGGTGTGGCCGATAGGTAAAGCGGCTGGCTGTTAACCAGTGTCAATGTAGGTTCGAATCCTACCGCCGGAGTTGAAGCTCTTTCACAAGTTAATAGGAGTTACCCGAAAGTGCATTGAAGATCAATACGCAGGAGGGTTTGTAACCCTTTCCATGGAACCCCTCGACGGTTTTGTGGGTAGGGTGAAGGACCCTTCTGTGTTTCTTTGGCTCATAGTTCAATGGTAGAACGCACTCCTTATAAGGGTGTCATCCAAGTTCGATTCTTGGTGGGCCGATTAGACGGGTCGATTAAGACAGAGTTATCGCTCAATTAGTCAAATGGTAAAGACATCGGCTCAACAAGCCGAGAATGTGGGTTCGATTCCCACATTGAGACCCAAATCCGCTCTTCTTGTTACCATATCCGTCTTCTTTACTGGCACGAAGCTCAGTAGGTCGAGCACTCGGCTGATAACCGAGAGGCCGTCAGTTCGAATCTGACCGTGCCAATTTAGATGGGTCGAAGCGAAAACAGTTATCGTATAAGTTCGAATCTTATTTCCCCCATTTTTGACGGGGGAATGGCCTAACTGGTATAGGCAATCTGTTCTCCACAACCATATCCATCTATTTTTTGCACTTATGAAAAGCGGGTCGGCAGAGATGAGTTATCGCCTGCAAAGCCGGAAGTCTCGGTTCGAATCCGAGCTTGTAGTGTAATGGAAGCACGCCGTAAAACGACTTCATTTCAACAACACATCCGCTTTTTTTCACCCGCGTAGCTTAATTGGCCAAGCACCTGTTTTACACGCAGGGGTCATGTTGGTTCGAGTCCAACCGTGGGTATTTGACGGGTCGATTGGAATAAGGGTTATCGATTAATGGTAAATCACTTTCCTATCCAGAAAGCTTTGCGGGTTCAAGTCCCGCTTTCCCTTACCGCTACCATATCCGTCATATTTTCCCCTCATGGTGAACTGGCTATCACACATCCCTGTCGAGGATGAGTACCCGGATCGATACCGGGTGGGGGGGTTAAAAAAAGGGTTTTTCTTCTTTCCCGCGAAAATAATATAGAACTTTATTTAAGGGGAAAACAATGCCAGACGAGAAACCAAAAGAAAAAGAGATCCTTGAAGTGATAGAGAAGCCCACCGAAGATGGTGGTTTTGTCGGGGTAATGCAGATCTTAGTAAGCAAGATCAGCAGGAAGGCTGTGATCGTAGCCATAGCTATGATCCTTATCTATTTGTTAGCAGCCGGAGTAACGACCGTGCCGGATAAGTATGTATTCACGGTATGTGTCATAGCAGGTCTTGCAGTTTTCTTCACACTACTTCAGTGGGTTTTGGATAAGAAGAAGACGAAGACTCATCTGAAAATTTTGGAGAGGGGACAGGTTCCTCCTCCTGAGCTTAAGGTTGAAGCACCTCCACCTAAGAAGAAATAGCACTCGGAGAGGCAAGCCGATAGTTGGTGACGGCAGTACCCTGCTAAGGTATCGAGGCTTCACAGCCCTTATGGGTTCGACCCCCATTCTCTCCGCTTTTGGAAAGACAAGCCGATGGGTGACGGCAGCGGTTTTGAAAACCGTCGAGCTTAACAAGCCTTGTGGGTTCGAGTCCCACTCTTTCCGTTCTCCCCTATAGCACCGAATCGGGAAGGGATCCGGCAGGATCAGGAGCACGCTTCGAAAGCGTGTAGCACCGAAAGGTGTTCAGGGTTCGAGTCCCTGCCCTTCCGTTATGTAGCACCGAATGGGGAAGGGCGGCAATTGGCGTAGCAGCTTGTTTGGAAGACAAGTATACCTCCGGGTATTCTGGGTTCGACTCCCAGTCCTTCCGTTTTTTCAGCAGTATGGTGAAACTGGTAATCACGTACCTCTCATAAGGGTAAATTCTGAGTTCGATTCTCGGTACTGCTATTCTACTTTCGCTCCGGTCGTCTAATGGTTAGGATACCACCCTTTCAAGGTGAAGATCGCGGTTCAACTCCGCGTCGGAGTATTTTTCAGTGCATGAAAAAATTCTGAAAAAATCGGAAAAAAGTGGTTGACAGCGAAAGATCTGCCGATATACTTACATATGTTCTTTGAAAATTACATATGAGAACGACCTGAACGAAACAAAAAACTTAGCGGGTCGAGGCTTTAGAGTTATCGCTAATTGGTTAAATTTGCTCTACGCTCTTTAGCATTACACATCCGCTTTTTTACGATATAAGGAAAGAAATGGGTCGGAGAGTGGTCAGTTATCGACAATGACGGTCCAAAGGTAGGCATCTCAGGGAACGCTACTCCTTTGACCTCCTTCGGGAGGTCTCATAGTAGGGAGTAGTGGGGTTGACTGGGTGAAAATGCTGAGCAAGATGCCGGAGTAATCCGGATGAGCGTGCCGAATACATCTCCCCCGGCTTGCCGGACGATGTACAGGCGACCACAACAAGAACCCCAATTTCTGATACTCACAACATATCCATGCCTTTTCTTTCCAATCATGATGGTGGGTCGATTAGTGTAGGTTATCGATTACAGATGCTTGTGAAAAGGTCTGTGTGTAAGGTAGGGAACAAGTGGATCTAAGGTAAATGCCATGATCCGAAGATCTGCTGGGAAGACTACTGACAGCACAGATGCCTCCAATCAAGAAGGAAAGCGAAGTGCAGACTTAACTCGGTTTTGTTGCAATCCCGAATTATAGCCCTCTGCATGGAGCAGTGCAATTTCCCACAACTTTTTCATCCCGAATGGGAGTTTCCTATACTTTCACCACATCCACCCATGGCTTATTTTCGAAGTGAAAGACGTTCTGAGGAGATGATGGGATTCGAATACTCTTGGGGTTACGCGACCTTGAGACACTTCTACATGTAGGATCCCGTCGTGGGCGGCAAGACGGACGCTTTAATGTGTCTAAAGGTCAGTCACTGGATGTTAACCAAAGCATTCCTTCTCTCTCCTTCGTATTTAATTACTTAGGAAGTAGAGATGTAAGACGGATGTAGGCGTAGTGGCTGAGTGTAGGAAAGTCTTTTACTCTCTCTTTGAACGAGGGAGCTATATTTGTGCGAGGTGGTGTATATGTAACACGTTGTGGAGTTTTCCGGAATTTCATGAAGTAGCTGGGGTTAAATTCCCTGCCCTCGCCCCATTTTTGGGAGGTAGTGTATATGTAGCACGGCTGATCTCACTTCTTTCAACGGATATGTTTTCAGTCAGAGACGAGGTTAGATTCCTCTCCCTCCCCCCACGGCAGGTGGTGTATTGGTTAACACGCTGTTGGAAATTGATGCAAGCTTTAAGTCTGTAGCAATTGAAGACGGAACAATTAGGTTTGATTCCTAATCCTGCCTTTCAAACGGGTCGAAGTAGTAAAGTTATCGCTTACCAACGAAGAGCATCGGCGGCAACAAACCGCCGATTAAACGCTTTATTACACAACACATCCGTTACCAAACTTTTGGGTAGAGACCGCGTTTTCTCTACCCATTTTTTTTTGATCTTTACGGAGACTCGCCTAACTTGGTATGGCACTGCGTTTGGGGCGCAGAATAATCTCGGTTCAAATCCGAGGTCTCCGATTACGGAAAGTGGCTCAGTTTGGTAGAGCGCACGGCTGGGGGCCGTGAGGCCGCAGGTTCAAATCCTGTCTTTCCGATTTATGCGGGTCGAATGTGAAAAGGTTATCGTCATTGGGAGACCGTAGTATGGGTTCGAATCCCATGCCCCCGCCAATCGGGGGTTAGTGTAATGGCAGCACGCGTAAAAACATCTTTTCCTCCACCACATCCGCATATATGGGGATATCGTCCAATGGGAAGACACTGCCCTTGCAAGGCAGGGATGGGAGTTCGACTCTCCCTATCTCCATTAGTTCAGTTGGGAGAACGAAAAAAAAGAAGGAATCTGAGCATGTAGGTCGAATACTTAAGTAATAACAATATTTTACTTAGGTTCGGCTTATGAAAAGAGAAGTTTTAGAGCAATTAGCCAAGGAGGGAAAAAGCACACGGCAAATAGCAAAGATCACAGGATACGGTCAAACAACTGTTCGTTATTGGTTGAAAAAACATCAAGTATCGACTAATCCTACTTCCCCCATGATCTGTAAAAAATGCGGGGAAAAAGATCCTGACAGAATGATGAACAAAGGGGCTGATAGGAAATCCAATACTCTTTGTAAGTCTTGTCACAATCTACAGACAATTGAACGGCAGAAGAAGAACAAACAAGTAGCCCTTGATTATAAAGGGGGAAAGTGTATGGAATGTGGTTATCATCGTTGCTTAGCAGCGTTGGAATTCCACCACGCAGATCCCTCTAAGAAAGATCCTAATTGGACGAACTTAAGATCATGGGGCATCGAGAGAATATACAAAGAATTAGACAAGTGTGAATTACTTTGTGCTAATTGCCATAGAGAACGTCATTATTTGGGGGTAAAGTCTTGATGGGAAGACGCTTGACTGGCAGTCAAGAGGTTGCGGGTTCAACTCCCGCTACCTCCACTTGGGTAACAAAATACAACAGAACTGTTAAGTTTTGTTACCTGTACTGGGGGATTGGTGAAACTGGGATCACGACTGATTTGCACTCAGTAGTTAGGGGTTCGAGTCCCCTATCGCTCCATTAGCGGGTCGAAGGTCAATAGGTTATCGCTGTTAACGATCACTCCCTATAGCACCGAATACACATCCGCTTCTTTTTTGCACTCTCCCTAAGCATAAATGGTGATGCACTGGATTTGTACCCCAGATAAGTCGGTTCGATTCCGGCAGGGAGATTTTTATTGCGGGGTAGACTGGAGTGGTCCCAGCACGGTCTCATAAGCCGTTCTACGTGGTGTTCGATTCCCACCCCCGCTATTCAAAACCTTAAGGTCTAAGTAGATGCTGAAACTATCCGTGGTGGATCTCTGACAGATTATAGCAGCCTGATAAGGTTCGACTCCTTTAGGGCCAGAAAAGGAAGAGACAGTGAACTACTTAGTTTTGTTCCCGTCGTCTAACCGGATAAGGCACTGCTCTCCTAAGGCAGTTATTGCAGGTTCGACTCCTGCCGGGAACGTTATGCCCTCTTCGCCTAATTGGATATGGCACTTGGCTTCGAACCAAGAAAAGTGGGGGTTCGAGTCCCTCAGGGGGTATTTGCTCTGTTCGTATAACGGCTATTACACTACCGTGGTAAGGTAGGAATGAAGGTTCGACTCCCTCACAGAGCTTTCCACCATGGTGTAATGGCAGCACACTGCTTTCGTAATGCAGAAATGGAGGTTCGACTCCTCTTGGTGGATTTCGGTGGCTTAGCTGATGGGGATTTAGCGTCTGCCTGAAGAGCAGAAGGACCCAGTTCGACTCTGGGAGTCACCATTTCATAACTTGCCAGAACCTGAAAAATGGTTTTGCATAATGATAGTTCTTTGACAATTGGGGCCGGATTAGGCTAAGGCAAGATGAGGGTAATGTGTCTCCATGTGGCAGTTATGACACAGTAGATCACATTTTTCCACCTCCTTCTTCAGGGTTTCCAGCTTATTGTTGGAACACCGTCGAATATCGATGGGAAGATCCTTCTGAGATGGATCCTTATGGTGGAAAGATAAGGCAGCTTGGTTTTTGTCATACCCGCAAGACATGCATTTACCCCCTTTAACCCGGATGAGTTCTGCTCTACGTTGAATGCCTCTCTTTTGCTGAGCTTCATAGTTCTGAAGACGGCTATTTGTATTGGCATTTTTACATTTTCTCGAACAGAACTTTGTTTGACGACCAGTTAAGGGGTTTTGACATGTAAGACACAGACTCATTTTTCTTCCTCCTACGATTATGACCATTCTCATAATCTATTTCGGAAGAAAAGAGAAAATCCCTGTAATATTTTTTGAACGAGGGTCCTTAGCTCAATGGTAGAGCGTCAAGCTCATAACTTGGGGGTTACTGGTTCGAATCCAGTAGGACCCATTCATTTGAAAAGCGACAATAACTACAGTAGAAAGGAGCATGATCATGAAACGGAAACGTGAAAAATCAGGCAAACTGTAGCGGGTGAAGCTTATGAGGTAAAGCACCGGACTTTTAATCCGGAATCTTCTCGGTTCGAATCCGAGTACCCGCAGTGATTTTAGGAGATCGTCAATGGATGGTATGGAAACAAAACAGCCGGAAGAAGTTGGATTTTACTTATACAAACCTCCTCACTGGGACCAGCCGAGAGAAGTTGAGGTGGTGAGAAAAGACGACCAAAAACTGTATGTTCAATTTATAGACGGCATGTATCCTACTCCAATGAGCAAAATTCCTGTCGGATCCTTGTGGAAGAAGACAGGCTGAGTAGGGAGTGAAGCTTAGCAGGTAAAGCATCCGGCTCTTAACCGGAAGTCTTCTGAGTTCGAATCTCAGTACTCCCATTGTGCGTATATAGCACCGAATCGTAGCACTGAAAGGAAAGAAAAATGCCGGAAGAACAAATAAGGTTCACAATAGGTAAGGGTGTGGGATCTTTGATCGGAGCCGCAGCAGGCGGTGCAAGAAGTCCTGAATACACATTTTATCTGGATGGAGATCTCTGTCAGATGTCTGCTCAGAAAAGACTACTTCAGAGCAGGGGTTTTGCTGTAGGTCAAAACGACGTTTATCCCTGTCTGAAGCAGGAAGACGTGGAAGCAGCCCTTCGAGTGATATGGAGTACTCGGTGTGAGGGTTGGTGGCATTATCAGAAAAAGTATGCTGAGCTTGGGATCTGTGACGCAGAAACCTTCCGTGCAGAACTTACTGCTCAGTGTGAAAGAGACCGTAATAGGTAGCACTGAATAAAGGAGTACTTACGATGTTGGCAATTGGCACAATTACGTGGGTCGGTTTGGGAGTAGCTGCTGTATGTCTTGGTATTGCAGGTGTCCTGAACGCTAAGAAAAAGAAGTAGCACCGAAGTAGGATCTTATCGCTGGGGGGTCGTTCTCTTAGACTTTCCCCGCTCTTATAGCACCGAATCGGATGTCCGCCGGAGTTGGAGAGCCGGGATGGGCTGTAAACCCATTGTCGAAAGGCTGAGTAGGTTCGAATCCTATGACATCCATTCCCAATGCATATGGTGGTTGTAGTGTTTAACGGTTAGCACACAAGCCTGTGGAGCTTGGAGTGCCGGTTCGAATCCGGTCGATCACCCTTATGAGGATATGGCCGAGTGGTTAGGCGACGGTCTGCAAAACCGTGTACATGAGTTCGAATCTCATTATCCTCTTTCTTGCGGTGTTGGTGTTAATTGGCAACACGACAGCCTTCCAAGCTGTAGTTGGGAGATCGTACCTCCCACACCGCATTTATGCATCCATGGTATAACGGCTATCACACGACGTTGCCAACGTTGAGATCCGAGTTCGATTCTCGGTGGATGCTTATGCCGGAGTGGTGGAATGGCAGACACGCATGGCTTAGAACCATGTGTCTTCGGACGTGCAGGTTCAACTCCTGTCTCCGGCACTTTTGCTCCCATCGTCTAATGGTTAGGATAATGGATTCTCAGTCCATCGATAGGGGTTCGAATCCCCTTGGGAGTATTTTACTTTCGGGGTTATCAGTACTGATAGCACCGTTTTTATTGCCCCCGTAGTCCAACTGGATAGGGCATCTGCCTTCTAAGCAGAATCGTGCGGGTTCGAGTCCTGCCGGGGGTATTTTAGTCCGAAAATTTTCAACTCAGCGAAAAAATCAACTTACTCCATAAACCCTTGTTTTATAAGGGTTTAGGAAAAAACATCCTCATTTTCTCGCTTCTACAATGTCTGAAAAGCGATATTTTCCTTGAACTGGGAGATACTACTGCGGTATAGTATAGATATCGTATAGTAGTACTGAAAAGGTACTACTTGTAACTAAGACATTGTTGTAGGACAGGAGTTAGAATTGAGGTGTTTGAAAATGAATAGAACCGGCTCTAAAAAGACTACGGCAGTCAAGGGAGAGCCATTTGGTGTGATGCTTCAGGAACTGATCGAAGAAAGGCGACAGTTAGATACCAGATTCGCTAAGCTTTTGAAGCGATTGCCAAAGGAATTAGCAAAAGAAGCAAGAAAAGCCGCACCGAATGGTCATAAGATCTATGTCAGGAGGAGATCTAATGATACCACTCTTCTTCAAGCGATTCCTCAGGCCATGATGATTGGTCGGAAAATGCGAACGGAAGACATCATGGATCGTCTCCGTGCCAAAAAGCTGTACGAAAGTGACAGCGATTACTTCTATGCCATGGTCAATGGCAAACTTCGAATGCTCTCGGAAGATCCGAAGGTCCCCCTTGAAAATATCGACAGAGGTGTGTACGTATTACGTGCACGACAGGCTGTTTAACATCCTGTGTACCATTTGCTAATCACATAGTGTGCACGGATGCACCTACTACAAAATGCCTGAAGGGATCATAGGGATTTTCTATCTCTCAGGCATTTTTTTACGCCTCCGCAAAAAAACTCTTGCAATGCTCCCCCGAAAGTGGTATCATATACTCAGTATGTTCCTTTTTTCGGATAAAAGGGGAACATCCTGTAGTAGCCTATGTGATTAGATCGTGTTAGGAGGCCGAAATGGACTCAGCTAATGAGACTCAGGAAAGATTAAAATGTGAAGGAATAGTCAATGATTTGTGGAGCAAACTTAGGACCCTGACACCTGCAATCGATAAATTGCGAGAAAAAGGTGAGATCAATACTCAGGAAGACGAAGAACTGGCATTATTTGCCTTAGGAGTCGTCAGAGCAAAACTAAGCTTAGAAAATGCGATTGATAACGAGGTGTTCAATGAAGAGGATCTCGTTTTACCGTGCGGCGGATCCATGGAATGCAGTACTTGTGATGTAAAGGACTGCAACTTCCGTGTTTAGCTGAATTTAGACCGATTACAGATCGGTTCCGTACTAATGCACTTTCTCTGTACAACAGGGAAGGTGCATATTTTTTTGTCCCTCTCGCCTAATGGATATGGCACCGGACTACGAATCCGGACAAGTGTAGGTTCGAATCCTACGGGGGACGTTATGGACGATTAGCTCAGATGGCAAGAGTACTTGCTCGACACGCAAGAAGTCGCTGGTTCGAGTCCAGCATCGTCCACCATAGGTGCGTGGTGTAATGGTAGCACGACGGTCTCCAAAACCGTTAGTGAGAGTTCGACCCCCTCCGCACCTGTTTTTTCTGAATTCTATTGGAAAAGCGATAAAAGTAGAATATAATAGAATTTAGATTCCGCTCCCATGGTGGAATTCGGCAGACACATCAGGCTTAAATCCTGATGCTCGAAAGGGCGTCCCGGTTCGACTCCGGGTGGGAGTATTACGATGAAAGGATGCAACTATTTTTGCGGCAAAGGATTAGATTAAGGAAGATACGATGTTAGTCTTAAGCAGACAAAGGGATGAGTCAATCATGATCGGCGATAATGTAGAAATCACTATTGTCGATGTGAGAGGCGATAAAGTTCGGTTGGGGATCACCGCACCGAGAGAAGTCTCGGTTCACCGTCGTGAAGTATACGACGCCATCCAACGGGAAAAAGAAGCATCCAAGGATTAAGCTCCTCTGGTGGAATGGCAGACACGCTGCATTCAAAATGCAGTGCCCTCAGGCGTCCCGGTTCGAATCCGGGGAGGAGTATTTCTATGGAGATTTAGTATTGAAGCGAAAACAGTGTGCATACAGAGTTGAGCAGGATCAGAACTTTGTTTCTGTTTTCGCCAGCGTACTGTGTCTTCTTGATCATTGTCTTCAGACTGGACAGGTTCCACATATCATCTTTGATGAAACCTCATTTTCAGCCCGAAAATGGGAAACTCTCTTCGAACCTATCGATTTATACCCGGATGAAGAGACTGGAATCGATGGATCCGAGTACTTCCATCCTCCCTATCCAGCGTTAGTTGGAAGAGTATTTCCGAGTTCTGAAGAGCAAAGAATATATGTCAACCGGCTGTTTAGATATCTGAAGATCCGAGAAGAGATCCGGGAAGAAGCAAAACGAGAGATGCCCCTCCCACCTCGGTTTATAGGCTGTTATGCCGACTTTACTACTGCCCTGAAGGGGTGGGAAAGTGCATTGAATAACAAAAAGCTGGAGGATCCAATAATCCTCGATTATGTGTTTGGGATCCGGAACTATCAGGAAAAACATCCCAGAGCGAAAGTGCTGCTGGCTACTGACTCATCAGAACTGAAGAATGCCCTCACAAGGTTCGAGTTCTTGAATATTGGGCTGCTGGTAGACGAAGATAACCCGGAATTAATCCTGAAAAGCATGATTCGAATGACCGATGCACAATATTTCGTGTGCTCCTATTCTGAATACTCGGCGATAGTGCTGAGTATGAACCCTAAACTCGTTCATTATAACGTAAGTTATTGGATGAACATGAGTTAGGTTAAGCTCAGATGGTGGAATTTAGGCAGACACGCCAGCTTGAGGGGCTGGTCCACATTACGTGGGTGCAGGTTCGAATCCTGTTCTGAGCATTTATCTTGCCAGAAGTCCAAGATCCACTTCACATAATGGCAGAAGTTGTTTAATAAGTGAAGAAAGGATCTGCCATGGGACAATCATATTTAATTGTGAATCTGGACAAAAAGCAATTCATCAAGCCCCACGATTTCGGGGACTATCCTAAACTTATCGAATTTGGAGACAGCAGCGGTGGGACAATGTTCGCTCTTGCTGTGCTTCTCTCTTCAGGCAATGGCCGAGGGGGAGGCGATCTCTTTGGTTCGAAATACCGTGCTGCCGTGAAGAGATACCACAAGGGTAGGAGGAAGACCTGCCCTGAAGCTCCCAACTATAACGACCCCATCATCGGATCTTGGGCGGGAGACCGCATAGTTGTGGCAGGTGAGTATATGGATTTAGGTCTCTATCTTCCCGAAAAATATCAGGACAGAAATCTGTACGATCATGCGCGGAAGCACTGGAGTAACATCTCTGCTGACATCAAAGCCGTCATGATTGATGCTCAGGTTATGGCAGGTGAGAGAGAAGCCACCATGAGTCCTGACACCGTGGTGGGAAGAGATGCTTCAGGAAAACTCCATTGGGTTAATAATCCAAGAATGAAGGTGCGGAAGTGAAAGAGAAAGTGTATATTAGCAGGGACGAATCCTCGGACTTCATATGGGTTTGGAGGAAACCGAGTAAAGGTGTATGGTCTCCACAGAATATGGGAGGCACTGAATTCGTTAATTGGCAAAGACCTGATCGTAGCCTCGAAGGAGCTACTTACTATTATCATAAGGATTTCAAAAAGAAGTATGGCATCACGATCAGGATGAAAACAAAGAAATGTGTGCATCTACCTAAAGCACTACTCGATAATCAGGACTACAAGATCACGTCGGATGACCCCGACAGGAAGAGGTAGACATGAATAGTTTAGCACCGAATGAAGAAATCGCGAGAGAAGAAACGGTTAGCACCGAACAAGATCAACTATCCTTCCTACAGGAGCATTTCAAAAAGAAACCTGAGGAAGATAAGGTTAAGTACTGTAAGGTAGGTCCCCGTCAGTGGAGAATCAATTTTTGGGGAGAAAAAGGTGGTCGTACTAACGACGTATTGAAAGAGTTAGTTGTGGTCAGATCACACTACGTCGTCCTCACAAAGGCAGGTAAAACATGGACTTACGAGATTCTCACGTAACTTGCCAGAGCCTAAAAATTCAAAAAACATAAGGGCAGTGTTGAAGTTGTCAATTATGTTTTTTAATGAAAGGAAAGTTACGATGGCAGTTACAGAAACAGAACGAGATTTTCAGATGCATCGAAAGATGCTCATGGACAACATTAAGAAACAGGCAGGGACCCTTGGCAAGGCTCTGCTTGAGGGGTCCATGAATGCAGTTGAGGCAGGTTGCTCCCGTCTCAACGTGTCTTTTGGTATTCACCAAGAGACGAACGTGGCAACCCTTATCCTCGATGATGATGGTAGAGGTATCGTCGATAAAGAGGAGTTGATTCAGCATTTCGAAACCTTCGGCACTCCCCACGAAGAACATGAGGCAGGACCGTGGAAGAAATTCCGTATCGGTCGTGGTCAGTTGTTTGCCTTTGGCAAGAACGTGTGGAGAACAGCTACCTTCGAAATGGAAGTCGATATCAATGAGAGGGGTCTGAAATACACCCTTCGAGAAGGTCTGCCTTTTCACCAAGGTTGTCGAATCGAAATCGAGTTGTACGAGAACCCGATTCCGTCATGGTATAGCACCGAAGGCAAATTCCGAGAGGCATACCAAAAGCAGGTCAAATACTTCGAGACGGAAATCTACTACAATGGGGAAATGATTAACACCCCACCGTCGTCCTGCAAGTGGGACCACGAAGATGAATTCGGGTACTACACCTTCCTCAAGACAGGTGCGTTGGACATCGAGTTGTACAACATTGGTGCATATGTCTGTGAAATGTCGGCAATGAGTTACGGAATCTGTGGCACTGTAGTGACCAAGAAACAGTTGGACTTGAATTCTGCACGAAATCAGGTGATTTCAACCTGTCCTGTGTATGCTCACGTCAAAGACATTATCAAGCAGAACCGTGTGAAACGTCGGCATAGCACCAAACGTCGGAATTTCAATACCCACGAACGACAGTCTGCTTTGATGGACTTGCTTGTGGGAGACGAAACCTACGACAGCCTCAAGTCGTTGAAGTTGGTTGCTACTGCACAGGGCAAATTGCTCTCCCTTGAGGAGATTCGTAAGAGTCGTCTCAATTGGACGTTTGCTCCGTATGGTGACCGACGTGCAGACAAACTAATGGAGACAGAACAAGCAATCGTTTTCGATGAAGCCATCTTGGAGAGGCTGAATTATCCCACTAACGACGAACACAGGAATTTCTTCAATTGGTTGTTTGAGGCAGAGGAGTTGGAGAATGGCAGAATCCCGAATGGTTGGGAAAGCAAACCTATCCTCTATCAGGATTTCGACGAGTTGGTTCGGGGTATTCGTGACGACTACACAACCATTCCCCAAAGCAAATGGACAAAGACCGAAAAGAGAGTCATGAGGCTCTTGCAGAATGGCAATTGTTGGGATGGTCGTGTTCTCCGTCTTGGTATGTCCGACACAGCCGATGCATGGACTGATGGGCAAACCTACATCACTATCAATCGTGACCGTCTCCGTATGGTGTATTGGACGTATGGTAGCAGTCTAAGGAAACTCATGTCTCTCCTCTGCCACGAAATGGCTCACGATGATGATAGTCGTGGAACCCATCATCACGGTCCTGAATTCTATGAGAGGTACTACGACATCGTACATCGGCAGGAACACTGTCCGATGGACATCGGTTACGGCATGTATCAGAAGCTGAAAGATGCTCAAATTCAGGAGAAGATAGATGCAGAGTTGGCTAAGAGACAGAAAGCCAAAGAAAAGAGAGAAAAGAAAATCAGTGGCAGTAGTATAGCCGCGAGCAGTAAATAGCCGTACCTCGGAAAGCCCCTTTGAGATACCCTCAGAGGGGTTTTCCAAAGTTTTTTCAAAAAGCGAAAAAAAGTTCTTTACAGCGAAAGTTGCACAAAGTATAATCACCGAGTCTGAAAAAGTAGAAAAACACGAAGTAGAAGTGAAAGGAACAAGACATGTTAGCAGTAATTCCAATCCCAATCGTTCTCATTATTCTCGTTGCTGTAGCTTTGATGGTCGTATGGGTGTACGGCAAGCTCAATAAGAGCAAGAAGTTTGATGAGAGGCTCAGAGACATCGAACACGAACATTGCTTCCACAATGACACTCAGACTCAGCTTGATGGGTTGGAGACTATGAAGGAAGATCTCCGTCACAAAGCCGAAGTCAATAAGGAAGCTGCCAAAAACCTTACAGAAGAAGCCGAGAAGATTGGCACTGTTCTCGGAGATAAAAAAGACGAAGCTCAAGAAGCACAGCCCGAAGAGGCTGAACCCACGAAAGGAGGTCAAAATATCGAGTAGAGGTAGGAACGGTCGTAAGTAGATAGTTTTATAGTAGAAAAAAGAAACCAAAAAGAAAGGAATTTCAAATGACACCGAAACAGATCAAAATGCTCGTTATCGCGGTCATTGTAGTTGTTGCAGGACTCGCGATTGTATTCGGATGCTTCAAACACAACGACGATCAAAATTGGCAGATCGTACAGAGCATCGGCGGAAAGATTTCCGTGCGGGATCAGGGCGGATGGTATCCCACAGCTTTTGCCACCGTATGGACATACCCTCGATATGCAGATTTCAGGTATAATGACGATCCCGACGAAGGGGACGACGTGGATGAGCGAATTCGCGTAACATTCAACGACGGCGGTACGGCTCAGATTTCCACGTTCGTGCGTATCCAAACTCCTATCACTGAGGCAGACCGTAAGGAGTTTCACCGACAATTCGGCGGAGAAATGGCTAACGTGAAGGCAGCTACAAAGGCTCACTTGACGAATAGTCTGAAATCGACAGCACCGCTTATGTCTTCATCGGAACACCAATCGGCTCGTAAAGCTGAATTCGCCAATCATACCGAAAATCAGATGCGACTCGGACTATACGAAATGCGTAAGGTCGAGAAAGAATTGAAAGATCGAACCGATGAAGAAGGCAATCCTATTACAGTCTTTGCGACAGAGATCGTGACCGATACTGACGGTAAGTCCGTCGTGGCTCAGGAATCTCCCCTCACGACTAAATTTATGATTGCTATCGATCAATTCTCCGTCACAGGTACAGACTACGATCCTGAGATTCTCCAGCAGTTCGCGGCAAAGAAGAAGAGCTTCCTCATGGCTGAACAGTCTAAGGCGGCAAGGGAAGAAATGGTGCAGGAACGTTTGAAGATCGAAGAAGAAGGTCTGAAAGACAAGGCTCAGGCAGAAGCCAAGGCTAACGTCGAAAAGGCTACTGCGGTTATTCAGGCAGAGCAGAAGGCAGAGGTCGCATTGCAGACAAAGATCGAAGCTGAGACCAAAGCAAGTCAATTGCTTGAAGTCGCCAAGATTGAGAAGGAAGAAGCTCTCACCAAGGCTAACATGGAACTCGAAGTTGCCGAAATTCGTGCACAGGCGGCAGAGCAAGAGAAGCTTGCTATGATTGCTCAGGCAGAAGGTAAGCAAAAGGCTATCGAGCTTTCAGGTGAGATCACCAACCTCGAACAGGCGATGCTTGATAACGAGCTTCGTAAGGCAGAAGTTATTTCCGATGCTATTGCCAAGATCATGATGCCCTCGACGATGAACATCATCACGGCAGGTGGAATGGGCGGGGAAGGCACACAGGCAGCAAGCCCTGACGTGCTGACTACCCACCTCGTCAATCTGAAACTGATGGAAGCAACAGGAATCATCGATCAGGCGAATGTTTCAAGCAAGAGCGTTAGTGCCAAACGGGTTACTCGTCCCGCCTCTTCTCAGTAATCTTCGTGGGTAGCTTCGTGCTACCTCTACTATGACCGAACCCCTTTGGCAGTAATGCCTTAGGGGTTTTTTATTTATCTTGCCAGAACTCGAAATCTGCGGCAACATAAGGCTGTGAAGTGAAAATTGGTCATAGTAGAAAGGATTTATAATGCTGAAAAAAGACTTGCCGACAGGAATCATACTTTACAAAGGACCGTCTCTGATTGACGGTGGACCCATTGTAGCAATCGCAAATGCTTTCCGTCGTAGTGAAAACAAGAAAACAGGTACTATGATACAGGTGTGGATTATCCGAGAGGACAAACACCCTGCCGAGTGCATTCTTGACAGATCAGACTTTTCAATCTGTGGGGACTGCAAACATCGTGCCAAAGAGATTGACGGTAAAAGAGCAAAGGGCGGCTCTTGCTACGTCAATCTTATGTATGGTCCCTTTGCCATATATCACGCCTATAAGAGAGGAACCTATCAGCCCTTCGAGTTACCTCACCTGCGGCTGTTCAAAGGCAGACATGTAAGGCTTGGAGCCTACGGTGACCCTGCGGCTGTACCTATTGAGGTATGGGAAGCGATATGTAGTGTTGCTGCGGGATGGACGGGTTATACTCACCAATGGCGTACCTGCGATCAAAGTTTGGCTCGTTTCTGCATGGCAAGTGTCGATACTCCTACCGAGTACCGAGAGGCAAAACATATGCTGTGGAGGACGTTTCGAGTACGGCTAACTAAGACAGCAAAGTTAGCACCGAATGAAATGGTTTGCCCTGCGTCCGATGAAGCGGGCAACAAAACCGACTGCGAACACTGTAGCGGGTGTAGTGGAACCCGTAGCAACAGAAAAGACGTTGCTATTGTCGTGCATGGGTGGAAAGGGAAAGTAAAGAATTTCAAACGGACTATCGCTAACTTGCCAGAACCACAAAACATGGCTCGCATAAGTGCAGTTGTTTGACAAGTGAATATAAGATTGACGGTGGCGAAAGCCAGTGCAGTTTCGTTGACTGTGGTTGACTAAGCGAGCCTAACGAGCGAGGAAGATGCCGTAAGGCAAGGTGGGTTTAGCACAAGTAAACTTGGGGTCGCAAGGGCGGGGAACCCTTGTCCGTCAATTATAACAAGTGAATAGTGAAGTGCTTGGCTGAGGAAACCCCACAAGTGGGCTATGTGCGGTGAGCATAGTCCGATACTTCGGAATAGCACAGGGGATAAAAGGGAAGGCGTGGATGAAAGCGGCTGAGCCGGTGTAGGTCGTGAGTAAGGTAGGTTAAGTGCTTTATCTTTCGATGAAAGGAAAGAACGATGCATAACGAAGAACTAAAAAAGTCGTTTCTCGAAAAGGTAGAAGTTGGCGAAGCGACGGCTCATATAGGAGTGGGCTGTTGGCCGAACCTCAGAGCTTCTTACCTCGAATTGGTTGACCTATTCGGTGAGCCTAACTGTGAAGGCGACGGCATGGAAAGCGATTGTGGATGGGAGTTTTGTTTTGAGGGGGTGTGGTATAACCTCTATAACAAAGAGGACGGAGTAGCCTCAATGGGATATGAAGGTATCCCTACAGACTACCTCGACGAGTGGCATATATGGTCCTCAGAATCAGACCCTCACCTGAGAAAACAGCATTCAGACAGACTTCGAGCAATCCTGCAAGAGCTTTGTCCGATGGAGAAGTACCCCGAAGTCAAAATGGGGGAAGTGTTCGCAGCAAAGAAGAATATAACCAATCTCAGCCAAAGAGGGTTAGTGCAGGTTATGGCACTGATTGACCACTGGACAGGTGATATATTCCCTGACCGTCGCACCGACGAAGAGATTATGTCGGTAGATGAACAAGAAAAGTAAAGCACCGTTTAGCCAACGGTGAGAACAATTTGATAACTCTTAACAGGAGACAAAAAATGTCACAGGCAACGTATGCGTGTTATGCAGACACGGTAGAGGAAAGTTTCGTGATTGAGACTTGTCCTCAGGAAGTAGAGGCATTGAATGCGATATTGGAGTACAATGGTTTTGATCTCGATACTTTGGCCTGTTGTGCTCGGTATTGTGATGACATTGAAGGTGAACTCAGCCTTACAATGGACAATGAGGAGCTTATACAGGCAATCTTGGAAACCTACGATGCTCTGTGTAATGCTTTCAGGAGCAAGATCGGGCTTGAGTTGTCTATCAAGTACCACTGTAAAGAGGATAGGGGGGACGAGGTAGATGGTCGTTTTTGGGAGGTAGAGGGAGTCTATATCCTCTCTCCCGCGGGAAAAAAGCATGAAAAGAGCATTACAAGGAAGTTTTGGACGACTTGGGGCTAAGTTGCCAGAACTCAAAAATCGAATTGACATAAGGGAAAAGTTCAGAATGGAGACTTAACGATGGCAAATGTGGTAGAACACAGGAAATTCAGTCTTACCAATTTGGGTAACAACAATAATAAGTTTTGGAATGTTACCCTCTATGACAATGGAGATGTGGTTTCTCATTGGGGCAGACAGGGCGACCCTCCAAGAGAAACACCTTGGCATGGTGTTGGCAGGGCTTTTATGGAAAAGAAAATCCGCGAGAAGGAGAAAAAGGGCTATCGGGAAAACGAAACAATCGAAAGTACGGAACCGAGCCGTTCTCCTTCTCGCAGTGTTTCAAGTGGGCAGCTACAGAGCATAGCAAGACAGCAAATCTCAGCCAAAAGCCCTGTAGTCTCAGCCCTTATCGACTATCTTGTAAGGGTGAATGCACATAACATCGGGCTGGCGACAGGTGGAAAGATTACCTACGATGCAAGCACCGCGACGTTCAAAACTACTCAGGGCGTAGTTGTTCCTCACCAAGTGGACAGAGCCGCACAGCTACTTATCACTATTGCCGATGTGTTGGCAAAGGGTAAGGGATGGGATTACAGCACCGAATCAGATGTGAACGAATACCTCTCTCTTATCCCGCGTGATTTCGGTCGTCGGAGAATTACTCCCGATACGATATTCCCCGACCTTGCAGCAGTGCAGAGAGAGAACGACCTACTCGACGGACTCAGGGCGAGTTTCGCAGGTGTTGTCGATGCAAGCAAGAAAAAGACCAAGAAAAAGACAACCAAGAAAGCAGAGCCTAAGATTTTCGAGGTGGAACTTGAACTTGTTACGGACCCTGCCATAATCAAGCATTGCAAGAATCTGTTCCATAGTACCAAGAAAAGTGGACATCACGGCGTGTATGGTATGGACATTAAGACCGTTCATGCTGTGAGCATTGCAACGATGAAACGTGCGTTCGATGCCTACGGAGCAACCCTACAAGATATTAGGGAATTGTGGCATGGAACGAAAGCCTCTAACCTTTTGAGTATTCTCAAAGGTGGGCTGATTATTCCTCCGTCAAGCTCAGGACATGTAACAGGTCGTATGTACGGTGACGGCTTGTACTTCTCTTGTGTTAGCACCAAAGCCCTAAACTATGCTACTAACTTTTGGGGCGGTGGTGGACGAACAGACCGTACCTTCATGTTTCTTGCTCAGGTTGCAATGGGAAATTACTACCTTGCAGGCTCAGGATGGGGCAGCTACCCGAAACGTGGCTATCAGTCCACTTGGGCTAAAGGTGGTCGTTCAGGTGTTATAAACGACGAAATGATTGTGTACAGAACCGATCAGGCAAATCTGATTTACCTGTGCGAGTTTAGTAAATAAGGAGTAAAATCATGGCAAGAATGTTAACGATTTACAAGCCCGAACAGTTGACGGATCTCAACAAGCATTTTCGGGATAAAGCCACTGACAATGCGATCATATGTGCTTTCAGCCTGAAGGAAAGATGTACCCCGAATTGTGCAGCCTGCAATGTCTTTGGTACTCATCCGAAGGCAGAGTGTACGAGAGGGGGTAAGGACAGCGAATTTGAAATCGGTCACATAGATAAAGTCTAAGTTGCCAGAACTCAGAAATCCAAACAGCATAAAGCTGTCGTAAGAAGTTGTGAAAAATGAAAACATGATTTAGGAGTAACAGAAATGACTGGTACAGTACATCAAGAAGTAGTAAATGTGTTGACCGAAAAGGTCAACGGTCGTGAGTCCTTCACGGCATACGAGATCACACAAGAGGCTCGTAGGCGTGTAGGCCCCACGGTCAACATCCCCCATCGCGAAACGAGAGACTTCGTTCGTCGCGACTTTTCCGTTGACGGAGAGGTTTTCTCACCCGACTACCGTATGACGGTCGTGGAGTTGAACGTCGCAGGCAATCCCGAAGCGATGCTCTATCATCCTCCCGAAAACGACCCCTGCGATCATCCCCTCGTCGATTGCCTTCAGGGTTCACGGTCTCAGCCCGACGACTCCGATGTGGACGACTCGGACGGACCGCAGGACCACGACCCCATCGACCCCACGGCTACCGGCAAAGACACCGACGATGACGACGAAGAGGCTGACTCTTCCATCGGCGTGCAGGCTGACGGTTCTGTGATTGTCAAAGTGAACAAGGGCAATGAGGTAACGGTCCCGCACCGTCTCCTCAGCAGTGTTACGAAAGTGAATGGCTCGTATGACCTGATCGTAGGTGGTGACACCATCACACGGACAGGCGAAAAGGACGGCAAGGTACGGCTGCATGTGGCGCACCTGCGAGGTATCAGCAGCGGCAACACATTCCGAATCTCGGCTGACTCAGCCAAGAATACGATTACGATCACTTCGGCGTAACAGTCCTTTCGGCTCATTTTGACAACTTCACAAGGACAGCGAGGAGTGGGGATAGTCTCCCTGCTCCTCTCTTTTTTATCTTGCCAGAAGCGAAAAAATGAGAGAACATAAGGGCAGTTGACAAGTTAATAAATGATTGGGAGAGCAGAAATGGCAAAGGACGAAGACAAGAAACAGGAACCAAAACAAGACCGTTTTGTAGCTGAGTTTGATAACATCCAGCCCGGTGATACCGAGGATACAGGGTGGGACGGTTGGCGTTGTATGGGAGTATGAAATGAAGTGTAAGCATTGTGGAAAGTTGATCGTGTGTGCCTGCTGTGGCGAGACTGAGTATTCTCAGCACGTTACAGACGGCCATAAATTTGAGCCGAAACCGTGTGTATGCCGACAGCAAGAAAATACCCATTACGAAGATAACGTCGTGACGGGGCCTGCTACCGCGTGGCAGGAAAGGCCGGTGATATAGTGGATACGTTGATTGACATAGTAAAAAGAGGTCCATATCCGAAAGTGGCTTGTCCTTGTTTGGGCTTTGTCGGTGAGACCTGCTCGAAGTGTGGAGCTACACACAACATCGAGATATGGGGTGGAGGATTTGCCATAGGTCCCGGCGGGTTCATGTGTGAAAGGTGTGGACACTACAATATCATGTCCTTCCATCCATCAGGATTGTTGCACCGAAAGCCCGATTTCGGGTGGAAAAGAAGTGTTATCGGTTGGGCTATTCGAGCCTTCGGCTGGTATCGGGACTATCTCAAAAAGACAGAAGAAATGTTGGAGAGCATGAAAAAATGAAAGTCAAAGTAAGCATAGACGAAGAGAGAAACGTAACAAACTTCGCTCAGCTTGATTTCGACACAGGTAAGAGGCTTATGCTTTCAGCCGAAGAGTGGGAAGAGCTTAAGAATTGGGTGCGTCTCAAGCAAGCAGAAAGAAAAGCACAGCACTGTAAAGGGCCTGATAGGGAAATCAAACTCCCCATCGGCGATATAAAGATCATGCTTGTCGATGCTCAGGGAACAAGATGGGGTGGGGGCAGCATAAACTCAAGCCTCAAAGAGATCCCCACTGACGGGGACGAAACTGAGGAAGAGTTGGCAAGAATAGAGGAATACAACCGAATGGTCGATGCCCTCGAATCAGCAATCCTCTGCCATGCGATTGCAGGTATCGACGTAGAGACCCCTCAGTACCTCGAAGGCATAAAGACAGCCCTTGATGCCTGTGCCCATGCTACGACGTAACTTGCCAGAGCCTAAAAACTCGGTTTGCATAAGGGCAGTTGATAAGTGAATAACAGGAGACAAAGCCATGATGATGAGTATGGGATTTCAGTTGCTGACAGTACCCCGAATGGAATGTGGGACGTGTAGTCAGCCGATGAACGAAGAGAATGCTATAGCAGAAGCCCTTCTCTTCGGAGCAAAGCAATATTCCATATGTCCTACCTGTTTCAAAGAGGTCCCCACGTCAATGCAGACAAGGGGGTACAAAAGCAAATGGACACGTAGAGTTAACAAGATCAGGAGACGCCAAAATGAACGCCAAAGTACTACAGTGTGATTGTGATTTCCATAGGGGTGACGAAATAATGGGAGTCATAGACGTGGCAGTACCTGCCTGTAATTGGTCTGAGGCAGATGCTGAAATGCTCAAGAAGAACCCCTTAGCCGTCGAAGTATACCCCTCCGAACTGTGGGTAGACGGCGATACAATATTTACGTTACGTAACAGGGTAGGTGCATTACGTGCCAAAGTGTTCTATCAGGACTTCTCGAAGAACCTGATGGGACATCACGACGATGCAGAATTGGTTGCAGACCTTGAAACAGCAACCTTCATTACGGAATTCATATACAATCCTCTGCATGAGGCTCGTATACCCTACCTTGACAAAATCTACCGATACATGAACAACTTGTGCGTCCCTGTCGGTCACCCTGACAGACCCACTTTTGAACGTGCAGGACATACCTCAATGAGTATTGGGGACCTTGTACTGTTCCAAAAGTGTTGCCGTGAAGGTGACCCCGACGACCCAGACAGGGCATGGTCCGAATTATGGATATGTGCAAGTACTGGCTGGCGGGTTGTCTCCTGTTAAGTGGCAGGGGGGTGGCTCCCCCCTGTCTTTTTTCTTGCCAGAACAGAAAAATCCAATAGCCATAAGGGAAAAGTGAATAACAGGAGCAATAACAATGGCTAAAGAAGTAAAAGCAAAAAAAGACTCATGGCATGATTGCCCGAACCATTGCCCTAATTGTGGGGCTGATGGGAATGACCCGAAAGTAGATAACATTGATTGGGACAGTGATATTTGCGAGGGGCCATATTACATCGGCACTTGCAAAGTCTGCGGGTGTGTGTTCCATGAGGTCTATGAGTATAAGTCCACTTGGGTAGTGGAAGAAGGTAAACCGCAAACAGTGAAACAGGAGACAAGCCATGAAGGGTAAAATTATCCATGTCAAAGGTGATGCAACCACACCGCAAAAGGTTGACTCCGCCGAAACAGTCATTATCCCGCACGTCTGCAACGACATCGGGGCGTGGGGTGCAGGTTTTGTCCTTGCCCTCAGCCGTAAGTGGGACAAACCCGAAGCCGACTACAAAGCGTTCTGCAAGTTCGGCCCGAAGCTCAACAGGGCATTGCTCGGACAGACGATCTTCTCGAAAGCCGAACAGGGCATTATCGTCGCGAACATGGTTGCCCAAAAGGGTGTCAGAAGTAGTAACCCCGACAAAAAGCCGATACGGTACTCGGCTCTTGTGGACTGCATGAGGCAGGTTGCCGAAGCCCTCAGCATGTTCGGTAGTTCCGTCCCTGTCCGTATCCATTGCCCGAAGTTTGGCTCGGACTTGGCAGGTGGAACATGGGCTTTCATCGAAGAACTCATAACCGAGATATGGTTGCCCTACTGCGACGTGGTAGTGTACGAGTACGTTCCGCAGGGAGCAAAGGTGGATTTGGACAATGAATAAGCGGCAAAAGAAAAAGAAGATGGAGCGGGTCAATGTAATTATTGCACCAAGAGAACCCGCTCCGTGTGCTATCGTCCCCGGTCGTGGACTCATACTCCTTGACCGTCCTGAGAATCCCGGCTTCAAGGCTTGGGTGGAAGGTCGTAAGGGGATATGGGAACACGGTAACAGCAGAGAAGAGGCACTGAAACGAATGAAGATTAGCCTCCCATGTTGGAACCTCAGACTCAAAAAGGTGATACAACAGACCAAACCTGAGTGGAACTAAATTGCCAGAACACCGAAACACCGAATACATAACACCGAAAGGTAAGGTGAATACAATGAAAACTCAATACTACTTATTGGTGATATGGGGCGACGTTTCGAGCGAAGTCAAGGGACCATATCGCAATGAAGAAGAACGTAACTTCGCAGCACTGAAATACAAAGAGGACGATCCCAACGAAGAAAACGGGTTGTATATGCTCGACGTTGACGAAAGGGGTGTTCCCTCTGTGTACGACTATAGTGGTGGTTACATGATGGTAGCTGCCACCGACTGTGAGGTTGTGAACGATCTATGGTGGGCAGGGGCAAGTATGGCTCAAAAGGCTTTTGCTCTAAGCAAGCATTGTGCCTTGTCAGATAGAGAGGCATGGGAACAGGCTGAGGCAGAAAACCTGTCCGATCTCCCCGAACCTCTCAGAGAGTGTTTTGAGGTAGAAGCATGAGTATCCTATCAATAATGACGGAAGCATCAGACCGATACAACCTCGGTTGGAACGAGCAGTCTATGTTTCAGATGATGGAAGAGTTTCTTGAGGATCAGCAACTCGAAGCTGACTTCAAGTTGTTCATTGACAATAAGGCAGAGGAAGAAGACGAGATATGCAACGATCATCAGGGGCAAGATGAAGAGGAAGACTACTAACCTGCCAGAACCCCAAAACTTCCTTTGCATAAGGGAAACAAGTGAATAACGAAAGGAAAGATACGATGGCAATCCAATTCAAATGTCCCAAATGTGGTGGAACACGACTCGAATGTATAATGGACGGGATTCACTCCTGTCCCGTCGAGGAAATCGACGAAAGTGGAGACTTCGAGTATGGCTCTTACGAAAGTGAGGCTATGGTTGATAGATGGCAGTGTCTCACCTGTGGATATACCCTCATGGATGGCAAAGATAACATCATCGACAACGAAGAGGTTGTGCAGTGGTGCAAAGACAACTGTGAGCAGGAGGACAACTGATGGAACCGAAAGCATGTCCTAAGTGTGGACATAAAGAATTCAGTGCAAGATACCATGAGAGAGGTCGAACCATTATGAAGAATGGTTTTGCCGATCCGATGGATAACGACGGGGATCAATTCGAGGTCTATGGACCCTACGAATGTCTGAACCCCAAATGCAAACATGAATGGGACGACGAATAGGAGATAACACAATGGGTGCTTGGGGATCAGAATCTTGTTCAAACGACTCAGTGTGGGACTGTCTCGTAGCTGAGGACATCCATCAGATGACTCAGACGGAGGCAAACGTTACTCTCAGGGAGACTTGGAAACATCGTTGGGTGACCCCCTTCGAGAAACTCGGAGTTGTAGTATGGCTCCTGACTCATGGACTCAAGGTTCCCAAGACCAAGCTCAAAGAAGTCCTCCCTTACATTGATGAGGAACTCAAGCCAAAGAACTTGGAAAGTTGGAGAGATGAAGAAGAAAGAAAGAACTGCCTGCTTCAGGAGAGGAAAGAGATCGAGGCAGCACTGAAAGCAGGTGGGCAGGGAAAAGAAAGACATGTAAAAGGACTCATGGAAAAGATAGGCGATTTTATGGAGGGGCGGTAAAATGGCTCAGAAGTATAAAGTACAAGGAATACTCGAATGTGATGTAACGGTTGAACTCGAAGCATCAACTCCTGATGAAGCAGAGTCGAACGTCGATATGGCAGATGTGACTGTCTCCACCGAGGGAGTTCACATTACTTACTGCTGTATCTCTCGGTTTCAGGCAAACGGAACTGCTGAAGACATCACGACGGATCAGGAACGGGAGGAGATGGACGAAGATGATGACCTTAAGTTCCGAGTCGAAGGGGAGTTGGAGATCGAGATCGTTGCCGAGGTCGAGGCTGAGTCCTACAGTGAGGCTGAAGAGAAGATGGATGAACTCGACGTTACCTTCGATGACGGAGCAGTTATCTGCACTGATCTGACAGTAAACAGATTCGAGGTGGGAGAGGATACTCTCGACATGAATGCCCATAAGTGGGATGAAGAGATGTCAAAGAAACAGAGGATGGAATTCCTCCTCGACATAGGATGCACGGATGACTGTGCTTACGACGTAGCAGGCATGGAATCCCATCATGTCAGGGAGGAGTGGTTGAGTCAGGTACTATGAAAACCGATGCACCGAAACGAAGACGAGGCAGACCAAGAGGTAAACCCAAACCCCTGTCAGCTAAAGGTATGGGTCCATTAGAGAGACTGCCGAACGGATGGGTCCGAGACCGACATGGCCGGATCTTTGAAGAGTATATTAATGAGAAGAATCAGTGGGATCTCAGACAGATCCCCGACGAAGAGGCACAAAAAATGACACAGCGAAAAAAACAGAAGAAAGAAATGGTTGAGATCACACCGTGCAAACATGCCGGACATCCTGAGCTACAGACTCATCCCTATAATGCTCAGAACATCCTGCTCGTACAGCAAGACTTTCCTGCTGAAGTACATAGCATTGAAGAGCTTGCCTGCGTGTATCAAGACAGGGTGTACACAGAGTGGAGGGAGGGGATCGAATTCCTTCAGAAGCAGACGGGAGATAAGGGTTTCCATTGGTCATCAGTGCAGCCGGATGATCTGAAGAAGTTTGCCTCTATCGTCTGTGCAGATTGGCTTAAGCATATCGGAAGAGAAGTAACAGGTGTTCGAGTTGTAAGATACACGAACGTCGCTTCCGGCTATCCCTGCCTGCGGCTGGATGTGTACTCTCACGATCCGGCGAATCCCGAAGTAGAACTCTATTCGGATCAGATCACAGCACCGAATATACTTTCGATAGAAGAAGACGCAACACCGTATGGTATCACAATCTTTGGCGGGTGATAACTTGCCAGAACCCGCGAAACTGAAATGCATAACACCGAAAGGTGGTTTACTATGGCAAAGAAAACATTCAAAGTAGTCAAAAAAGAGGTCGTGGCGTATGAGACGACGGTTGAGGTTGATATCCCCGACGAATATCTCAAGCCCGGCTGCGGGACTGTTGTGCATGGATTAGTGATGTGCGCAGCAGACGAAAAGGGATACGACCCCGTTAACAACGGAATCCCTGAGAAACAACCTGTGCGGTTCGCCGAAATAATCGACGGCAAACCCTGCATGGACTTAGACAAACCCGACGAATGTTGGATATGTGGAGCAAAGACAGATGATTACGGAAGAGCAAAAAGCTAAGAACTTTCCTAAGGTGCAGGCGGAAGCAGCGAAGTATAAAGCTTATCTGCTCGAAGCGTGCAAGAGACACGGCATATCGACCTCCGTAGAGGTGCAGGAAATATGCGACGGGACGATCTATATCGTCATGGATCAGTGGTTGTCAGCCGGGATCTCATGGGGTGAATTCGAACAACCCTCCATCCTGAAGAATACTATCGAGACCACAGTGTTCGAGTTCTCAATTGCGGTTCCTGTGTACAACTATCCCTCAGCACCGGACGACGTTGATGAGGTGATGCAGGACTATACTTGCTGCCGAGCAATGGATGCTGTGAATTGGGTCATCAACACATACCGCCAATGGGAAACATCCCAGATCCTTCAGGGTATGGAAGAGCAAATAGCTCAGGAAGAGTGGGAAAAGTATCTGGAGGACTTCGATCCTCCCCAAAAATAGCCATCGTATCCCTTATCGAAAGCAGTGGCTCAGCCAAGGGTCGCTGCTTTTTTTCTTGCCAGAACCCAAAAAGCGGGGAAACATAAAGGCATGAGATATGTGAAAATAACAAAATCTGAAATGGATGCAGTGCTGAGAGCCGAAAAAGGCTGGATATGCAACAGGTCTGGATATGAGTATGTTTATGACTTCCACCTGTCACAAATCCCTGTCATTATTAAGGTTATGAGTTCTGTTCGAGTTGAGGACGGCAGGGGCAGGAACAAGGGCAGTGATGCCATACGAGTCTTTGCTGTTAAGAAGGCGAATTTAGATAAGAAGGCGAGAGTTGTGGCGGGGATGCTGAAATCCCGTAGAGTGAATCGTGTCTCAGGATGGGAAGACCGCCTGCGACAGTTAGTATTAGATACCTTAACCAAGGTGAAACAGCAGTACAGGAGACGACCATGAGTACAAGTATCGACGAAATCAGTTGCCCAAACTGCGGTGAGACCGCACAGAGGCAGCAGGACAATACGACCTGCGAAGTGTATTCCTATTGTTCCTCATGCGGGTGGGACAGTGAGACGGGAATTAAAGACCCGCGAAAAGTAACAATTGAGTGGTGTGAGGGAGACGTTCAAACTCTCCGACCCGATTACTCCGATGAAGAGTGTCAGGAAGCCCTCGACAGTATCGGTAAACACCTGAGAGACAGGTCTATCGAAAAGGGCTGGGAGATTATGGAATTTCTTCTCGACGACTACGACAGAGAGAAGGAACAAGATGAGTCAGTTTGACCTATCTCGGCAAATCCCTATAGGGGAAGGTAGTGCTTTGGCAGGTGTGTCTCGCCAAGAGGTTATTACATACCCTAATGGGAGGAGCTTCAGAATTGTATTGTATGCTGCGTACTGTGCTTTTGGTCTGTATGGGCCGGAGAACAACGGTATTGCAGTGCTTGACGAGGACCAACGACAAGTCCTACTTGACCAACACAGTAGGATAGGAAGCGGCTACTACGGTCCTTCCCCTACTCAGTTGAGTGAGTTTCAGCGCATTAAGGACATGCCATGGGAACAGTTTGAGCAGTTTGTTGTTAGTCATGAAAGGTATAGAGGGTGTCTATAGACTTTTACTTCTCGTTGACGGTATTAGTCTTTTATCTCCTCTTGAAAAAGATCGAAGGAGCTAACCATGATTCCGAGTAAAATGCCTGTGAGAACGCAGTTGTATATTTTCACAATAATCCTCATTGTTACCACAGCAGGAGCGACAGCATTAGGGATAGATCTATGGTATCACCTAACAGATATGGCACTGATTCCTAATCTGCTGCTATTCGCTTTGAACGCAGCCGGAACAGTTTATGCGGCTGCTGTTATCTTTCATCTTGCTCCGTGGCTACCTAACTTGCCAGAACAGCCGGATTCAAGCAGCGAAAATGTGTTGACAGCGAAAAAAGAATAAAGTAGAATAGGTGATACGATGGCAAAAAGACAATTGACAGACAACGAGAAGCTGAACATAGCTTTAACAATCATGACCGATGATGAAGTCGGCGAGTTTCAGGACATCTGCGAGCAGTACGAACAGGGCGAAACTCCTGATGGATGGGAAGGGGTTATCTGATGGGAACCAACTATTACATAAAAGGCTATCTCAAGACCGACCGCGACGGTGAGCATGTGTATGAAAACACAGACCCCGCAGTGCATATAGGGAAGCGGTCAGCAGCAGGAACATACTGTTTCGACTGCGGTGTTTCCCTTTGTAAAGCTGGAGCCAACAATGTGCATCAGTCAATGAGAGAATGGCATGAGAGGTGTCCTCAGTGTGGCAAAGAGCCTACCCTTGAGACCCTTCGTACTTCGACAGCCGGACTCGAACTGGGATTCAATCCTAATCAGGCAGTTAAGCGTCAAGGTGTTCGCTCTTGTTCGAGTTGGACATGGGCGATGGATATGGAAGACGGCATGGCTCAGCGAATACAGGAAATGGGATGGAAGCTCAACGAGAAGTGCATCGTCGATGAGTATGGCAGGGAATATACCACCAAAGAATTCATGGACTTGATTGACGCTTGCCCGATACACTTCGGGCACATGGTAGGAGTGCATTTCTCATGATACCTGAGAAGTACGAAAACGAATACGAAGAGTGTGGTTGCTGTGGCTACTTTCATAGAATAGGTTACACAGGTGACTGCCGAGACGACGAACAAAGGTTTATGCTCGACGAGTTTGAGGACGAAGAAATTCTCATCTCTTGTGCAGATTTTCGGAGGAGAAGAGAACGCTCTACAGAACAAGTAGAGCATGGAAAAGAAACGTAAAGTTATAACACCGAATTGTCATGAAAGGGGATGGTATCTCATCCCGATCATAGATGAAGAAGGTGAAGTAACTTATAAGTGTTTAGCCCCTTGTGGAAAGGAAGATTGCATATATTGCCAGAACCCAAATAATCAGAAAACATAAGGGCAAACAAGTTAATAACAGATGAAAGGGAAGTACGATGATTAGACCTGTAGCACAACGTTTCTTTGAAGCCTGTCAAGCACAAGACAGAGCTAAACTCAGTCCTGCCTGTTATGTCGATTTCAGTATCGACAGTGACCCTGCAACCTTCAAAGCCTTCTGTGAGGCAGTCAAAAGAGGATGCACCGCGAGAGAATTGGACGATGCTCTCGGATACGGTGGACGACTGACAAAACTGCTCCACAAGTACGGTCAAACCCACGTTACCATTGCACCGACTTCTTACGATGAAATGGAAGTCCCTGAGTATAATAAGGTTACAGTGGGATTCGTTACCCAAAAATTCGTGAGAGACGAAGACGGGTATTACCATTGCACCGAACAGAATTTCACGGCAGGGGATGAAGTCAATCGAGAGGTGTACGACGAAGAAGAACAAGAATCCGTCGATATTTCTCATACGTTGCAGTTGAGAAACGAAGTGTACGAACCGTTCAATATGGCAAAACCTGCCAGAACCCCAGAATCCGTGTAGCATAAGGGAAACAATGTTATTTTGAAAGGACACACAATGAAGAAACACTTGACATGTCTCGTAATTGCACTGGTGATTGGAGCTATCAGTGCGGGTCTCGGCTATCGTCAAGGATTGAAACTGAGAACCAAGAAAAAGACTGATGATACTATGCAACGTATCTCGGCTATCGAGTCAAGCCACAATCCCAATGCCATTTCTCCGAAAGGGGCAAGAGGGCAGTATCAGATTATGAGACCAACGTGGGATGAGTGTGTCAAGCTGATGGGAGTCGATTGGGACTACGATACCGATTGGAAAAACCCTGCCAAAAATAAGGCTGTAGGGGAATACTACTTCAATACGAGAATCCCCGCCATGCTCAAGGCATACAACGTTCCCGATACACAGGAAACAAGGCTTGCCTGTTACAACGGTGGTATCGGCAGAGTCAATAGGGCATGGGAAAAAGGTGGGGCAAACGGGTGGAAACAGTATCTGCCCAAAGAAACGAGAGATTACATCGTCAAGTTTGCTACAGTCCAATAACTTGCCAGAGCATAAAAACCCTTTCTGCATAAGGGCAGAAAGGTATGGTGATAACGATGGATGATTTTACAAAAGCATACATGGAAGCAGCACTGTGGTCAAGTACGACAGACACAGGGGAGCCATTAGATAGTAAACATGGCATGGATGATTTTGCCCCTGAGACAGTCGAACAGATGGAAGCCGACTGCAAAGCCTTCCAAGAACAAAACAGGGGAGACTTGCAGGAAGCCTATAACCTGTACGAGAACAAAGAGTGGTCAAAAGAGGCACAGGCAGGACATGACTTTTGGCTTACCCGAAACGGACACGGTTGTGGCTTTTGGGACAGAGACTTAGGGATTGTGGGGGATAGACTCACAGAGGCAAGTGGTAAGTGGGGAAAGTGTCATTTAGAAGTGGGCGACGACGGAAAAATATACATACTATAGGAGTAATACAATGCAACGATCATGGTTAATTCAGAGATTAGAGAGTCCTGTTCGTGTTGGCAAGATGGATGAACTTGTTGACAGCATGGCTTTCGGTGGTGGCCTGAAACATGGTGGCCTGAATGAAGAAGCCTTTCAGCAGATTCGAGAGGTTATGAGGTTCGACCACATGGGTTCGGCTGAGTTTGAGTTTGGAGCTTTACCCAAGTGCCTCGAACGTATCATTGCCGAGAGGGAGAGCTACACTGTCCTCGAAATGACAATCCCCTTCCAAGCCAAGCTGTGGAAAAAAGGACTGTACGACCGTAAGAGTGGTGTAGGTAACGTCCTCGTTATCTGCCGAGAAGCCGACAAACAAGAGATTGCCCAAAGGATCAAGACCTTTGCTATGCAGGATCACACCGACACAAAAGAAAGGGTGGCACTGAGTGAAAGTATGGCAGGTTGTGAGAGTTGGGGCAAGATCAAAGGTTGGCTTGACCTTGACAACGACTTCTTTTTCTTCACCGACAGGAAAATGTTCGAGGGAACATGCCGTCTGTTCGGTATCGGATGGGATACTCTCGAAGCCAAGAAACTACGGGGGAAGAAGAAAGTTGCCAGAACCAAAAAAAGCTGAAAGCATAAGAGCATGAAAATCAAATGGAAACAATCAGGTGTTATCGAAGTCTGCAACGACTATAACGAAGAAATGGACGTTGGAACATTCGAGCCTTGCACCATAAAAGATGGTTGCACCGATGAAGTTGACCTGTTCGGTGAAACAGAGACAACAGTTGACATACAGTTTGGGGATGGGAGCGTAGCTGTAGGAATAGAACGAAGCATGTTTGAGGTAGTAGAACCATGAGCAATAACATTTACATTCAGCAAATCGAACATACCGTCCGACACACAGGGAAAGTATCCCACAAAGTAGCTGTGTTCGACGATGACGGTTACGACCATGTAAACATCGAGGACTTACGGGACTGTGAGGCTAACAACTTCATCGACGATGAGCTTTTCCTTTTCCGACAGGTCGTTGCTTGTGCCTATGACGGCTACAAGACAATCAGTGCAATCATCGACTTCGTGTGCGAACATAAGAAAGGTGTGTGCATCGAGGGGCAATGGTATTCATGGGAGCAAATCAAGCCCATACTTATCGAAGAAGAAATGTACGAAGAAGAAACGTGCGAGGGGTGTAAAGGCAATCCTTACTGCCAACTCGAAGCATTTCAGGACTGCCAACATAACCCTGCAAATAAGGACGATGATGACCCTAACTTCTGTCCGAACCTTGTCTAACTTGCCAGAGCCTAAAAATCGGGGAAGCATAAGGGCAAACAAGTTAAGAATGAAAGGTGAATACGATGGAACAAGCATACGAAACATTCGAGCATGAAGGATACACAATCGAGATATGGCCCGATGGAAACGTCGAGAATCCCCTGAAAGAGGACGAGGGAACGTTGGGTGAGTGGTGTATTTTTCATCGTCGTTACGACATTGGTAATTCCGAGAGAACAGCCACTTGTCAAGAGGACGTAACACGGCACACCGAAGAACTCCAAGCCCACTGTGAAAAGACGGGTTCAATCCTTTTGCCCGTCTATATGTACGACCATTCAGGGGTAGTCCTGAGCCTTGAATCGTTTCACGGCAGACTGCCTCAAGGACATGCTGAATTCGATTCGTTTCAGTGTGGTTGGGTGCTGATTGACAGGGACAAAACCAAAAAACTACTCTGTGCAAGAGCCTTCAATGAAGTTATCAAAAAGAAGGCAAGAGAGAACATCGAGGGAGAATTGACAGTCCTGAATCAGTGGTTGAGTGGTGACGTATGGGGATATGTTATCAGGGACAAAGACGGAGAGCAAGTCGATTCGTGTTGGAATTACTACGGACTTGATACAGTCCGAGACGAAGCCAAGGCAAGTGTGAACGGAGAGATAGAGATACAGAAGCAAGAGGCAGAGAAACGTCAACCGTCGTTACCCTTCAAGGAATAACATGGAGCAGAGCAAAGACACAACCGACGTGCAAGCCCTGCAAGGGGTAATGACAGGGGCAATCAGCCGACGTTTCCCTAACTTACCAGAATGGTTAGAATCAAAAGACACAACGGTAGGTAATGCAAGAGTGTTCATTGACACAAGAACAGGAAACGAAATCGAAATCGGGCTTTGTGATATGAGTGGTTTTCTCAAAGCTGTAACATGGTTGGAAGGATTAGAACAATGAGTGAGATTGAAACAGTCAAACTGAAAAACGGGACAGAAGAAGCCAAGCCTCTTGTCGTAGCAACCATGCTGTCAATCAAAACCCTGATGAAGAAACAACCCATTGCATTCTATGACCTTGTGTTGAAGTGCAGGGACAACAGCTACAAGCCTTTCGGCATCAATGGACAAGTGCTTCAGGATTTAGCACTGCTTCAGCCTGATGGTTCTGTGCATGGTTCAATCAAGAACATCGTGCTTTCGGGTGCAGTCGATATGCCCGGCGGAGTGGATATAGGTTGGGGAAACCCTGTAGCACCCGACCAAACCGATACACCTGAGCCACCGAGTGAACCTTCTGAGCTTGACGAACAGACCAAAAGACTTTTGACTGAATTACACAAAGACTAACTTGCCAGAACTTCAAGAGTCAATTTGCATAACACCGAATTGACAACTTGATTAAGGAATATACGATGGAAACGATTTACTTACAAGGGTATAGACTGCCAATCTTCAACACCCCCGAACAGGCAAAAGAGAAGTCCGAAATCGTGTGGACGTTGTGCGAGACTGATGGTGCACAGTACGTTCGTCCTGCAATAATTAACACTGACACCGTAGGCTTCATTGCCGTTACAAATGACATCGAGCTTGACCTGCTCGGCACGCGACGGAGCTATATATTCATTTCACAAGAAGGCAATACCTATCAGCCTGACAGTGATTCGTCTGAGCCTGACATCGAGAATTGCCAAGTCATAGGGTTTGCCGAAGGGAACACCGCAGAGCTGGCGTTCAGAAGGCTTGTCCGAGAGAATGAGTATCTTCTCGAAACGACCTTCGATGAAGTGATAGCCTACGAGCTTACACCTTCCGCCCAAGATGAAAAGAAGTATTTCTTCCTGTCCGAACACCGAACCGAAACCGACGACGATGAGGACGCCGACGATGAGTAAATTTACAATAACCTGCAAGTGTGGCACTGAGGTTCAACTGTCACCGATGGACCACGGCATAAGTCAAGAGGTCGAGAAGTGGTTCAACTTCTGCCCGAAGTGTAACCGTCGATGGGTGTTGGAAGATTCAACCCCTGAGTACGAAGAGCTTGTGGTGAACGAAGTTGTATCCCCTGAGAACGGAGAGTATGAAAAAGACGGAGAGTGGTTCTTTGCTGATGGTACGTCGATGGAAGACCCTGAGCATCGGGACGTAAACGACAGCCTCTAACTTGCCAGAGCATGAAAACCCTTTCTGCATAAGGGCAGAAAGGTAAGGTGAATACGATGAGAATAGGACATTCAGTTACATGCTTTACATGTTATCGGGACGATGACGACCCCAAATTCTATGGGGTGAAAGAAGCCAAGGGGGAGAGCAATTTCTTTCATTGGCTGAAAAAACAGTTGTCGGTTCGTCGAGAGGACGTTGCTGAGTCTATCCCTACAGATTGGGTAAAGAAAAGAATGTGGAAAGATGGACACATGATGGACGAAATGCAACAGTACCTACGGAGCCGAAAGCCTGTAGTGGTGGGGGAGGACGGTACGAAGTATTATCTCTGCCTATACAATCCGAATTGGGCAATACAGGGAGCCGAGTATTATTGGAATGATGGGAGTGTAACCCTAAGAATGGAAATCGTTACAATCTGTACTCCTGAGCTTTCCCGACGCGACCCCGACAGGATTATGGAGCAGAGCAAAAAGAATTGGGATGCAATTGGTCAAGAGTTGGGGATAGTATAATGAGTATGTCAAGAGGTTGTATCGTTATCCGATGGACTGACAAGAAGTGGTACACAATCACAGCAGAGAGAGAATACGACTACGAATTCGACGACTTCACAATCACAGGTCCATTTCCTGACAGGGACAGAGCATGGAACGGGCATAGTGGCTGTAACCCCGGCAGTCTAACTACAGTCAAATGCAAAACCCAAAAAGACTTGGGATATACTCACTTGATTAAGGCATTGAGGAAGTATATCAGAAACGGGTACAAGAACCCCTCTTATGTACCTGAAACAGTAATCAGACACAGGAGAGCATGGTAATGGCAATCGAGAAAGAAAGAAACTTCGTATGCCCTGAGTGTGGGGAAACTGAGCTAAGGCTTGTACGTCGAGAAACCACGTCAAGGGTTATCTATCAATCAGGGATCGGGACACCGAACGGGTGGGATCATGGCAAAGAGGAAATCCTTGATTGTGAGGGAGCCGATACCATGTGTGCCTGTGGTCACGTCCTAACACTGAAAGACGGTACGACAGTGCAAGACGATCTTGAGGCACTTGAGCAATGGTTTGAAGAACAAGAAGAAAGCACCGAATAACTTGCCAGAGCCGAAAAAATTCATCAGCATAAGGGCAGACAAGTTAAGATGAAAGGGCAATACGATGTTTTGGAATGTTTATTTGAACGGTAGAAAGATTGATTCGGTGTGGTACGATAAAGACTGTGATAAGTGGTATGTCAAGCATACCCTTGTCAACCACGACGGTTATCATCCGAACATCAGAGTCTATCGAGCGAGGTAGTCATGGGAAAGAAAAACCCTGCAAGAGAATTCCTGAAAAGGGTGAAAGCTCTGCAAGACCGTGCCGAGTGGATGGGAGGACATCAGAACGGTAAACTTGTTGATGCAGTGGACGACGATGGTAGGAAAGTTTGGCCGTTTACCCATGACCATGAGTGTCACCGAAACCAATGCAAGAAACGTCCTGACGGTCTGTGGGAACGGACTCAATGCCAATATCACGGAGCTAAGGATTATAAGAATGTATTCTTGTGGAGGCTGTTTCCTAACTATTGTTGTTGGGGACGACCTGTCTGCACTTCGGATAAACAACAGGAATTCCTCGACAAGAGTGAAACAGAAAAGATTCTCCTCGACGAAGACGGTATTCAGTGGGTATGGAAGTGGTCAACAGTCCGACTGCCTACAAGAGTGCTGTGGGGAATGGGTATGGGGCCGACATACTTCGAGGTAAGAAAAGGTGATGAAATACTCCTGCAATCAGCTACAAAGGTGGGAGTAACAAGATGGTATAAGGAGGCTGTAAGTAATGGCTTGCTATGAATTTGAAGACTTGCTAAGTCATGTAGGGCATGATATAGTATGTGTCCGATACGGCGACCCTGCTGTGAATGTAGCAGTTGAATGTGAAACCTGTTCAATGGTTCTATTCGACTTACACGATAACGAACACTATGAAAAAGTGGAGAATGAAGAAAATGAAAGCACCGAAAACGAAAGAAGCACCGAAACTGAAAGACATAACACCGAATGACATCGACACAAGTGGTGGCTTTTTTGCAAGTGGTTTTCACAGTAGTGAAGCCGAAACAATCAGCCGAAACTTGATGGTGATGATGCAGGACGCAGGAGAGTGGAAGCCCTTTACTTGGGAAGAATACAAAGACTTCTGTTCTCACAACGTTACCGACAGTGAGAGGGAAGTCCTTAACCTGTTCGTAAAGGGCGGGACGTATTGGAATAACATCGGTGGGCATACGACAATAACGGGTGGTTGTCTCAAGAAAACAGGACAGAAGTACGAGATAACCGACAAGATGATTACGATGCTCATCAAATTCGTCAAGGTCTAACCTGCCAGAACTCCGAGAATCAGAAAGCAAAACAGAGACAAGTGAATAATCGAAACAGTGTTTTCCGAAAGGAGGGCAGCCCAATGAAGTGAAGATACCGAGTGTAGGTGAACGTGGACCAAGTGAAACTCACGATTGTGGAAAGGATAACGGCATGAACTCGGCGATCTTTGGCTTTCTGTAGCCCCTTCGGGGGCAAAAAATGAACCCCTTGATACTTTTATATTGAATTTTCGACAAAAAACAACGAAGCCCCTGCCATTCGGTGGGGGCTTTCTATCTTGCCAGAACCCAAAAAACTTGTTATCATAAGGGCAGTTGACAAGTAAACAAGAAAGGAAAGAACAATGGCAGACAAAAAGAACGACATTCAGACAGTGGAAGCAACAAGAGTTTTGGCAGTGGCTCAGAACAGCCTCACAGTGGCTCAGGGGGGACAAATCGAAAGACCCCAACGTGGGGGCTTGCCTGTCAAGTTTTCCCGTCGTGATGCAATCTCGGCAACGACAGAGGCAATCAGAACCATTACCGAAGGTATCAAGTCAGGCAAACCCGACCCCGAAGCTATCCTCAACGGTGCAGAGAATGCCTGCTTTGTTGCCGACAATTGTGAGGACGTGGACGACGAAATCCGTCGTGTACTCGGTCAGATGGGAGGCTTGTTCAATGGTGGATGAGCAAACCATTATCGACCAATACTACGACCTGTACGGTAGGGATACAGCCGAAAGGCTGTTTTCCCTACGACAACGGTGCTACCCCACCCCTTTTCCCAAGGGAGATCCAAGGCATAAGACAGCCGACGAAGTTTTCGTTACGAGAGCTAAGAGGGACGGATTCGACGAGCAAGCTGTCTATGCCTTTATGGAGTTGCCGTAACCTGCCAGAACTCCAAAAATCAAAGGGCATAATGGCAGTTGACAAGTTAAGACGTAAACAAGAAAGTGAGGCAAACAATGGCAAAGTTGGGCATGACAGAATGTATCGTCGAGTATCAGAAGTGTGCTTACATCGTGATTTTTCCCGATGAAAGCTCAATCCTGCTCCAAACCGACTACGACCAAGCAGCTTTTGCAGTCAGTTGTGGACTGATACAAGCCCCCGAAGATTGGGACGGTTGCCCCTCGAAGTTGAAAGAGTGGGGAGACGTTGACCTCGAAGACATATCGGAATGCCCCGATGCCTACCTCGAAGTAGCAGAAAGGACAGAAACATGCACAATGTAGATACAGAAATCAGATGCGACGGAGATGGGATACATATCACGGTCAAAAAGGATGGACGTGAGTACGAGTATCACCTCGAATCAATGGACAAAGCAAAAGACTTCTTTGGGGAAGAACCCATTCATTGCCCTATCGTCAGGGATATGATAGAGGCAGGAATGGAGGAACAGGAGGCAGGGCTGTTCGTTGTTGACATGTTCAAAAGGTTGGCAGAGTCAATGGCAGTGGCAGAACTCAAGTTTTTGCTCGGTGGACTTCTCGGCAAAGCCGACATGCAGATTACAAGCATGGACGAACTTGACCTCGGACCCCTTAGCATTCTTGGCATAGGGATGAAACGAAAGCCCAAAAGCCGATTCGATGACCCACAAGCCCGATTCAGGGATGCAAGCAAACCGAACATGAACTAACCTGCCAGAACCGTAAAAATCAAAAAGCATAAGGACGGTAACAAGTTAATACTTAATCGAAAGGCAGGTGCAAAATGAAGTTAATGACACAGGAAGTTATCAAGGGCTTACCAAAGCTGTACAGTCAGGAAAACGTCGAAGACCCGATTGTACGGGTGAAGTTTTTCACCCCCGATGCAGGATGGACGTGGTACGTTACAGAGGGAGAGCAGAAAGAATACGACCACGGCATGGATTGGCTTTTCTTCGGGAAGTGTGTCAGTCCCATGTGTCCCGATGGAGAATGGGGATATACAACGTTGGGACAGTTGCAGGAAGTCCGTGGTGGGTTGGGCTTGCCTGTTGAGAGGGATATGTACTTTGACCCGAAGCCCGCGAGTCAGTGCAAATAGACCTTTCTGCCCCTGTAAAGCAGGGCATACGCGAATGGAAGCCCCGAAAGGGGCTTTCTTTTTCTTGCCAGAACAGAAAAAACCTATTAGCATAAGCACAATGGTAAACAAGTTGACAAGTAAACAAGAAAGGAAAGAACAATGAAAAACATCACAGCAAACGACGTAGAAATGCCCGATTTCAGCAGCCTTCCCAAAGATTACGATCATGTCAGGGATGGGTTGCCATTCGGCAAAGCAAAAGCAATCCTGCAAGCGGCTATATTGGCATTCCTTCACAACGTCAATGTTGTCGTTACTCAGAGTGTCGAAGCCGTCGAAGCCGGGGTAGAACACGGCTTTATGCCCGTACCAGAGCCTCAGTTAGAGCACTACAATCTCGATGATTGGTTCGTGCATGGCATGGTCAGAGTCGAGGACAGTAGAGCAATTATAGGAAAGCTCGAACACAATCCCGACGAAATGAAAGAAGCCCTGTCAAGAGAGAACCATCTCTTAGCTTAATCGAAAAGAGCTTTCTTGTTTGCCGATGGGTTAGCCCCCGAAAGGGGGCTTTCTCTATCTTGCCAGAGCAGGAAAATCACAGAGGTGATAGACGGTGATAAGTGGGATTATGCCGATGCTGTTTTCGTCAAGGGTAAAGGTTGGGTTGTTGGTGGTTGGTGTCCAACGTAAACCCTTGCAAAATAACGGTTTATCATAGCAGATTTATCTTGCCAGAACCCAAAATCCGCGTTAGCATAAGTGCAGTTGTAGTTTACAAGTTAATACTGTTGTGGTAAATCGAAAGGAAAAGAAACATGGAAAAGACAAAAACACAAGTCAAGTATCGTATACCTCACGAAGTGGTTGGAGCCGAGATTATTGCTCTGTTTGAGGGAAAAGAGCCTTTGTGTATCGTCGAACTGTTTGACGAACTTGGCAATCTGATTGTATCGAACGTCGAAGCTGAACTCCGTCGTCGCGGTGCGTCGTTCGTTGCAATCGACGTAGAAAAAGACCTTGCCGACGATATGTTGGCAAAACATCGGGTAACGGGTGAAGATAACCCGTTCAAGAAAACCCGTACAAGCCCGAAAACCCGTCAAGCAATCGAACGATACAAGGTACAAGGTATCGTCAATGTCAAGGATTGGCAATCCGTAGTTGACCGCCGACGCGGGAAACATGGTGGTATCGAAACAGGTTGGAAAGCCAACGAAAAACGGGCTAATGGTATCGAGAATGCATCCGAAGATTCGACGGTGGTTTGCAAGAAAACCCTTAAAAGTGGAGAAACAAGGTGGTATATCAATTACCTTGTTTTCCGTTACCTGTCCGAGAGAACCGTAACGGACGAAACAGGAAAGCCGATAGATTCGGCATGGCTTGACGGTTTTAAGAAACAGTCCAAAGCTATGAAAGCCGATAGCCGAGAACGTGAAGCCGAGAAACATGGCATGGACGTTCGGTTTGACCCGCAGATTCGTCAAATTAAGATGCACAATATCGACGAACTGCATATTGAGAATCGGGTGTTTGTCCCGATAGTGTCAACCACAACGGCATAGCAATATGCCTTTCGATTGAAGCCCATCGGTATCGGTGGGCTTTTTTTATACTCGGTTGTGGAGTAGGTTATACTTGTTTATTGTGGAGTAAAGAAGTAATGAATATAAGTGGACATCAAATGTAAAGAATAATTGTGGACAAGGAATCTCTTTTAACGTTACCCCCACCCTTACCCCTTCACTTTGAGCAAACAATCCATTCCTGTCGTAACATCTTTGTATGGATCCTAAATTTAACTACAGGGAAAAAATTGGGCGAAAAAGTTTAAGCAAATGCTCTGAACCCTCCCTTGTACAATAATTTCCGTAAATCGTGTTCAAAACGTACTTTGTAAAGATTTGTGCAGCACTATTTTGTGAGAAAAAGCGATCGCTATTTCTTACAGAGGGGGACTTTCCTAAATAGGAAAATGGGGGGAAATAAGAAAGTGGGCCGGAGCAAATGCACCCTGTAGGAATTAGGTTTCATTTTTAGTTTATGGCAAACTGGACGACTCCGGCCCGCTCAATATTCTCATCCTCTGTGCTATGTACCACATTCCCCCCTGTTGTTCAGGTCGAGGGAATTCTTCGTACTCTTCGATCTCCACTTCTACCCACGCACGACCATTCATCGTCAAATGTGGTGCTTGGGGCTTGTGTGTACAATGCCATCCTGCTCTGACGGCATACCCTTTTGTAGGAAGGCACTCTGCCTGTAACCACTTTCCTACGGGCAATCGGTTCCGCTTACCAATGAACAGAGAGCTAAGAGATCCATCCTTCATTTGTCGGACTAATTTATATGCTCTCATGCTTCACCCTTCTCAAAGGACGGGCTAACCTCCGAACGGACAGAAGTTAGCCCTACGGTGCTTTTCCCAGTGCTACTTGGGAGGGCGTATGTTTATATTGTAGTAAGAAGTAATCGCTTTACAAGGAAAAAAGAGCCGGTCCTCAGGAGGAAGAAGAACCGGCTCCAAACATAGGCAACAAACGGTGTACACCACCGTTCTTCCTGTCTTGGCAATGGAAGGCTGATCTCGTTGCAAGACCAGCACTTCCTGAGTACACCCGATGCCGATTCGGGTTTTAATCAACATACAGCATTATAGACAAAAGTTTTCGCTTAGAAAGTAAAAAAGTAGATTGGCAAAGCGAAAATTTTGTGGTAGAATGTGAGAAAACATTTGGAGATATCATATGACTGAAGAAGAAATCAGGAAATTAGATGACTATGATCTTGCCGACAAGGTAGAGAAGCTCCCGAACCACAGTCCTGAGTTTCATAACTGTTTGAAGGAGTTGTTAGGCAGATTCAGAGCCATTGTAAGAAGAAGGAACCAGATCTCTGAGACCTTCTATGGCATGAGACATCCTTTAGATATGGATTAAACAATGGAAGACATGAAAATACTAAGTGGCTTAGAGAGTCATGGACAAAGTGGAAGTTTCAAAGGCAAGATCTTTATAGATTCGAAGAAATTCGACGAATTGCCGGAAGAAACAAGAAATAAGATATCCTTTGATGCTTCTAATTTCCTACGACAGACTCAGGAATCGATAGGCATGGAATGGGCAAAGATCAACGATGCCAAATCTCGACAAGCCCATGCCGACGATCTGAAGAAGATATTTGAAGAGGCAGGATGGGAAGTAGGTTATGTCGATGTAATCGACAGTGAATACTGTAGTCAATCCTGTTGTTACAAATTCCCTTGGATCATTGTTACGACAGGGAGAGGGAAGATCAAATTGGGGTGGAGAAAAAGAGTGATGAACCTCGATTGGTCTGATACTGACCTCGACGTGAATGGTATGGAGTTATTTAGTGATGAAGATGTCACTAAAAGTGACCACTATATACACTGTTGGGGAAGAGAGAAAGCAGTTGAATACTTGACTCGATTAAGAAAGGCAGTGTGGGGAGACGAGAAAGAGTTTGAACAGGTAACAGAGGGTAGTTACACAGACGATGATGGAAACCCATTAGGAACGGAGTCATGACAAAGGCGATTTATGCATTCAGTGGTGATCCTATCACATATGGACATATCGACATTATACGTCGTGCTGCCAAGGTATTTTCCTATGTAGTGGTAGGTATAGGAGAGAACCCTGACAAGAAATACACATTTTCTTTGGCGGAAAGAAAAGAGATGGCTCGTCTTGCCCTTTTGGGCATAGAGAATGTTGAAGTAGTAGCCTTTGATGGTCTACTGATCGACTATGCTTTTGAACAGGGCATAGATGTTGTAGTAAAAGGAGTTCGTAATACTGAGGACTTCAATTACGAGAACATACTGCATCAGGTGGGGCAGAGCCAAGTACGAGGAATCGACACTCATATTCTTTTCGCGGATCCAAAGTTAGGTCATGTTAGTTCGAGTGCTGTCAAAGCTATTTACAAGCATCATGGTGATATTCATGAATATGTTACGTTGAATGTTAAGCAGGCTCTTGAGTGGAGGTTGTCGAAACAGGTATTACTTGGCGTAACGGGTGTGATAGGTAGTGGTAAGAGTGAGATCTGTCGCATGGCTTCTCAGATTGATTGGATTCATCATATTGATTTGGATCAGATTGGTCATGAGGTATTAGAAAGTACGGAACTGCCTCTTTATTACATTCTCCGCAAAAAAATAGTTAAGTTGTTTGGCAACAAAGTGGTTGAGGGGGATATAGGGGATTCTGAGACTTGCAAGATCGACCGTCATCGGTTAGGAGAGATCGTATTTCAGGACAAGGACAAGCTACGATGGTTGAACAATTTGTTACATCAACCTATTTTAGTTCGTCTTCGTAAGAAATTAGATGGTTTGGAGGGAGTGATTTTGTTGGAGTCTGCTATTTTGGCTGAGATGGAATTAGGTTACTTATGCAATAACCATTTCGTTCTTGTTAAGACGACGAAAGAACAACAGAGAACTAATCTTTATGGTCGGAGTTTAAGTCAGGAACAATTACGAAGAAGAATAGACAGTCAGTTCTCTCAGGTTGAGAAGAGTAGGGCGATGACGAAGGCTATTTTGAGAGATCATGCAGGTCAGATCGATGTGATAGAGAATGCTCCTTTCAAAACAGAAGACGAGATACGAAGATATTTTGAAGGATACAAACAGTTTATGAGGATCCGATGCAGTTAACCTTACCAACAAAGGCATATAGGGCTGATACGAGAAGTAAGAAGGGCAAGTATCACCTACAGGACCAAAGAGAGAATGTAAAAGGAATGTTCACTTCTGTGTGCAAATTTTTCTTAGACGAGTCTTCGGGTATTGACATATCAGAATTAGATAAGAGTCAAGTATGTCAGAAGTGTTTTAGTGTGTTTTCATTATGAGAATGTGTACAGAACATTGGGAACAGTGTCAACAAGCCATTAAAGACAGGGGCTTGTGGCACTTAGTAGCTGAATCGGGTGACGAAGCTGCCAAACTTTTAATAGCTCAGGTCGAAGGCTCAGCTACCAAGAGGGATTACGATCCTCTTATGGATCTAAACACGATGATCAACAGCAATGCGATTCAATGTGGTGGGCTATACCTGTTGAGTGGTGATTACTGTCCATTGTGTGAGGCGATCAAGCACACGGAGAACGATGAGATAGATGAAGAGTGGATAAATGGTGCATCAGATGCCATTTTGCAATATTGTGAAGAAAACGGCCTACAGGGTTAGGAGAGCGACATGAAAGTTTTGTTAGTGAATGGAACGGACTATTCAGCAGTAGATTTTAAGGATCACTGTGAAGAGGAAGAGATCTCTTATGCAGAGATATGGGATAAAGCTAACGAAGAAGAGGTATGGACCTTTGACGACGGGACTCGTTATTTTGAGGTTCAGGCATTGGAGTTTGGTGATGTAGATCCAGAGTTCATCCAATTCCTTTACGATGAGATCATCGACGAGGATTTGGCAAAGCATTGTGACTTCTTTATAATTGAGGAATGACATGACGAAGCAACTTGCAGTTGTAGGAATTGTTGTATTAATGGCAGTATTAACCATATGTGTGTCTCTGAAGTACAATTGGACACCGGAAATTTCTGTCTGTGTTGCTCCCATAGTATGTGGCTATGTGGGGTATGAGATGGGAAGAAAGGATAGCAAATGCCCTGTAGAGACGATAGCCCCCACTACGTAACCGTAGAAAACCCCAAAGTAAAAGAAAGATTGGATCAGGTCACTCAGTTTCTCTGCTACTTATGTGGGGAGTTAATGGAAGATGGACACTTATCCTATCTCCAAGAGACTCGTCTGAGTAAATGGTGGAAAGATCATCAGAAGAAAGACACTACGAGAGTTACTTCTGCCATTAAAAGGCGATTCACTACTCAGGTCAAGAAGAGTGGAAGAAGAAACCCGACAAGTGTGGCAGACGATCTTATTTCTTCCGCGGAAAAAGTTCACCCTGTTTCCCGTTATCACAAGCAGTGGTTTAGGGAGTTGTGCAGAACGATTGACAAGGAACTTACGATCAAAGAGATCGAAGCACAACGGAAGGCACAGAGAAAGAAGCAGAAGCGGGCAAGTGGCAAGGCGAAGCTTACCAAGAGTGAATTGTTGGCATTAGGCGTGAAGTAGTGGAACATGAGTTACAGGATTTTATTAAGCCCGGTGAGTTCACGTTCTGTAGTAGGTGTGGTAACATATGCAGATGGACTGACCGGGATTTCATGTGTACGAGATGCTTACGGCATTTTAACTACTATTCTCGACCTGAGTTAGAGGAAAAAGAGTTCAAGATGGCTGTTCAGACGGATCGAGCCATAAGTGATGTTCTTAGAAAATACAGAAGAGACTTGGCTATATTAAGGAGAGGTCCATGTCCAACAAAAGAGTTTTGTTCAACTGGCATTGTCCACACTGTAGTCACAGGAATCGGGTGTTTCTTAAGATGGAGTTTGAGATGCCTCGGTCTTACTCGGCTGTATGGGCTTGTGAGAGGTGTGAAAAGGAGAGCAAATTAGAGTGGAACCTGACAGTAACGGGGTGGTTGAGTCGAAAGAAGCCTCCCAAGCTCAGGAAGAGGAAGAAGGAAAGAAAACAGAAGACAGAAGATGACGTAGGAACGAAGAAAGATAGAGCTTACGTGAATAATCATGGAAATCACTAATGGATTTGATAGTTGAAACAGATTTAGGAAGAGATCCTGACGATTTCTTTGCTCTATGCTATTTAGTGTCGGCAGGAGTGAATATTCGTGCTATCACTATATCCCCCGGAGACTTTGACCAAATTGGGTTAGCAAAGTTCTTCTGTCGGGAAGTGGGTCTTGACATACCTATAGGTGCAGGGAAAAAAGGACGAACGAAGTCGTCTGTGGGTGGTGTTCATGTAAGTTTAATGAAGAAGTATCAGGCAGAAGTGAGGGTTCATCCTGACGGATATGGACCTGATATCATCAGAGATACACACAAAAAATACCCTGACGCAGAGTTCTTCTCTATTGGGCCATTACAGAGTGTAGGCAAATATATACACCCTGACGAACCTGCTACATTCCTCTCTATCAAAAGAGCTACAATGCAAGGTGGATTTATTGGCTATCATACCCATGGTCAAGAGGTCCCTCGACTTGACAAGTTTGAGGGGTTATCCACTTGTGCGACTTTCAACTTGGGAGGGGACACAAGAGGTGGCATAGCATATGCAACTTGCAAGAGAATCAGAGAACGTAATTGGATTGGCAAGAACATCTGCCACACCATTGTTTACGATGCCGAGATCCACAGAAGGGTTTTAGCAGTACAGCCTCACGACAGGGCAGGAGAATTACTCAGGGAAGGTATGGGATTGTATCTCAACAGGCATAAGGAAAAGAAGTTCCATGATCCTACTGCTGCGGTATGTATGCTTCATCCTGAGATAGCTACATGGGTAAAAGCAAGACCATATTACGAGAAGGGCAAGTGGGGTTGTTACTTAGATGAAGAGGCAGATAACGTCTGCATCAACGTGGATGAAAACAGGTTGTGGGAACATATAGCTATGGGAAACTAATATGAATGTAGTACTTATTGTCCCTACGGGGATCGGATGTGAAATTGGTGGTCATGCAGGTGACGCACAGCCTGTAGCCAAATTGATCGGAAAATGTTGCACGAATCTCATCACTCATCCCAATGTAGTGAATGCCTCAGACGTAAATGAGATGCCTGAGAACACTTTGTACGTTGAGGGCAGTTGTCTGGACATGTTTTTACAGGGCAAAATGAATCTCCGTCCTGTTTTGCAGAACAAAATCCTGATGGCTGTCCATAAGGCAGATTGGCAATCGATCAATGCCTGCAATGCTGCCAGAGCCTCCATAGGCAGCAACTTGGAGATGATTGAATTAACCACACCTCTGAAATTAGTGGCAACTATGGTTGATGGTTGTGCTTCGGGTGAAGTGTATGGATGGAAAGAGTTAGTTGAGCAAGTAAAGGATATTGACTTTGATGCTTTAGGTATTGCTACTCCCATCGAGATTTCACCGCAGACTCTCAAGGATTACTTCATCCATGGAGGAGTCAATCCTGTCGGGGGAGTCGAAGCGGTAGCTTCTAAGCTGATCTCCAAGGCTTTAGGATACAAACCTGTGGCACACGGTCCTGTGGACTATAGTTTGCCTGAGTTCAAAGAAGTCGTGGATCCTCGACGATCCGTGGAAATGGTCACAGAGAATTTTGTTCACTGTCTGATTAAAGGTTTGAACAAAGCACCTCGTCTTGTAAGTTCCAATCACAAACGACAGAATGACCTATGGAAGCAAGACGTGGATGTATTGATCAGTCCCCATGGTTGTTGGGGAAGACCTCATGAAAGTTGTTATTACAGTGATATTCCTGTCATGGTAGTAACGGAGAATTCATCAGTACTAAAATGTGACTATCCGACTTGTTATTCAAGAAATCTTATTTTCGTCAACAACTATCTCGAAGCTGCGGGTTATTTGATGGCTATGCAGGCGGGAGTTCATCCATCGACAGTACGCAGACCATTAGAGCAAACTAAGGTGATCCAAAATGAGTGACAAAAAACAATCTGATCTCGTTGCGGCAGAGCTAAAGACTATTGTTATCGAAGCTATGGGTCAATTGAAGCCCAAGTATCGAAAAGTTCTTACCATGAGATGTTACGAAGAGATGGAGTACAAAGATATAGCGGAAATTATGGGTTGTAGTGAACTATCGGCAAAGATAACATTCTTCAGAGCTAAAAAAGCATTACAGAAAATACTGAAGAGGAGGGGTTTCGGGAGCTTTATAGAGTAATGGCTAAAAAAACAAGTCCAAAATTCGACGAACCAGCAACCTTTAACCAATTAGATTATCTAATTCAATTAGGAGCTAACCCGACAGAGATACAAGGTTTCACAAAGGGCGAGGCTGGGACAATGATCAACTCTCTACAGCAATCCATAGCTTTAGAGAAAGAGATGAAAAAACAAAAACTCTTAGAAAAGATGGAAGACACATGGAATGAAACCATCACAACCTTTTTCACCGAAAATCCCAAATTCGCTTTTGGACGTGATAAAAGTGTAATCAGAAAACACCTGCTTGATCAGCTTGCTTCTGAGATGATTGTTTTAGAAAGAGTGGCTTGTCACAACTCTGCCTGTGAACAAATTTTTTGGAGGTTCAACCACGTTCATCGGTATTGCTGTAATGAATGTCGAGAAAGACACACCTATTGGAGAAGAAAACAAGTAAAACAACTCAAAGGAAAAGAAGCCACAGAAGAAGATATAGCTCATTTATTCAGTATGGGCTGTACTGTAAGAGACGTTCTCGATGGCTTAAAGATATCAGAAGAAGAACTAAAGAACATATACAAAAAACCCATGAGTCAATTTGACTTTAGGTATAAAGGACGAAAATTGTTTGAACCCGAAAGGAAAGATGGATGAAGTGCTTGCTTGTTATTGACATGCAATGGGGGTTTGACACCTCCAGACCGAAGTGGCTCAGAGATCGAGTTAAAAGAAAAATTGCGGAATACAAAGACAACGGTGATTTGATTGTTTTAGTTGAGTACGAGGGTTATCGTCGTACTGCCCCCTCTGTAAGGAAAGTAGCAGAAGGATACGAAAATACCTATGTCGTTATAAAAGATTGTGACGATGGCTCTTACGAGGTTAAGGAAGACATCATAGACCACTTCGGTAAGAAGATTGAGGTAGTCGAGGTATGTGGTGTAAATCTCAATGCTTGTGTTCGCAGCACAGTTAAGGGCTTACATGAGAAATGCAAAACCCTGCCTATTCGAGTACTGATGGACCACTGCAACGACGGATATGGCCAAAAAGCAGGTCACAAGAAGTTTATTGCTGCTCTCAAGGGTAAAAAGAACGTGGAGTATGTGAACTTATGTACGTAGATTGGATCACTGCCGCGATTACTCTATTAGGTGTATATCTTGTAGGGTGCAAGTGGAAAGTTGGATTCTTGATTGGTGCAGTGGGCTGTATCGGGTGGTGTACTGTGGGGGTTCTTACGGGAGCTTATGGTATGCTTGGCTCTTGTGTGCCGATGTTCTTTATGAATTTGTATTGTTGGTGGAAGTGGTGGAGGGAGGAACGAAAAGTAAATATTCCTCCTCCCCCGCAAAAATTTTATGAGTGTACGAGGAAGACTCCTGACGTTCTTCTTTGTTCTTATGTAGGTGGACATGGGGAATGCAGGTTGAGGGTTCCTCCCAAACCATTCAGTTGTTGGATGGAGCGAGACTACAAAGACAAGGATGCATTTGATCCGAAAAATTGGCCTTGTAATAGGGAGAAAGACAATGATGAAAACAAAAACTAAAACAAAATTCACAAAAGCCGTATCAGTAAAGGAAGCCCAAAAATTCTTATCTCAGACCTTATCTGATGCCAGCCGTATGCAACTGGAAATCACATGGGGTTTTGATGAGGCTCAGGCAGATCCATTTCATAGAGGATGGACGGCTGACAAGTTCCTCCAATGTATAGAGGTGTTGTTAAATGAAAATTGAGGTAGCATGTGCTTGGGGAGATGGTCCTGATGTAGCTATGAACCTACATCCATCGGATGAGGATAAAGAAGGCTTCGCTATGTTTGGTGACGACCTTATACCTGTAGACCTGACGGCTGAGATGGCTTATGGATTAGCTTTCGAATTAATGGCTGCTGCATTGGAGGCAAAGAAACTAAGACAGATAGCAGAGGCTCATGATGAAAGTGGAAATCATATTTCACACGGCATCGACACCGAAGGTGATTGAGAATGCTCTAACTGTTTACACGAAGGGTGGTTTTTGTTGTGTACAGTTGGACGATGGCATGATAATGAAGTACCCTCTGATGAATATTTTCAGTGTGGCACACAGACATGGAGAGCATTACGGTAGTACCATGAGGAAGAAGTTAGAAAAGAGAAAGAAGGCAGTAGGGTTATAGGAGCTTTCCATTTAACTTATTAGTGCCAGAAATCAAATTTTTTTGAAGCCTTCGGCTTCTTATATAGACGAGACACAAATAGATGAAGAAATTAACGGGACGAGACATGATCGACTTCTTTAAGCTCCCTCAGAGCATGAGTGAGATGGAGAAGTATATATTCTTAGTGTCTCGATATCATCAGATCCCCCTCAAAACTCTTGAGGATATGCACATGCCTCAGATAAGGGCATTACAGGCTGAGTTAGAGACATATATGAATTCCATGGAACCGATGAACGAAACAATTCCTTTGGATCCTACCGACTTTCAGCATGATCCCGAAGATAAAAAAGGCAGACCTGTAGGCAGTAGATTTTCCATTATGGATATACGGAAAGATGTTAGAGTTAAAAAGAAAAGATCAAGATAAGTATCTTTCTTCCCGCAAACAAATAAAAGGGCTGATATATCGAGTAAAGACGTGGCAATGCTCAAGTGTGATTGATATGCTTGAGTGCATTTACAAGATATCTCACTTCTTTCACACCTACTATGTTTGTTTCCAGCAGAGGGCTGCGGAGAGATTAGTATCGTTACAGAGGGTGATGGAGAAGCCGACAGCCGAAGCAATGTGGGCATACATCATGTGGCGATGGATAGCTGCCATATCGATCTCGAATGCCTTAGAGATTTACGAGATGTTGAATGTGAATCTCAAGTTGGAGCATATTCGGGGTGAGAGTTTCTACAGTGGCATTTCCCCGATCACACAAGAGGAGATCGATGTTGCCTTGAAAATTCGGAAGTTGTATACGGATATTCAACCTAAAATGATGGGTGACGTTGAAAAAGCGATAGAGGACACGTATGGAGTAGAAAAGGGTGAGCATAGCGAAAAAGGATATGATAATATTGAAGACATACCAAGCATGAGTATAATGGGACCCTGCGGCAAGGTTTCATTTTGCCCCGCAATTTTAATGGACGACGGAAAGTATCATATTTGGAATCGGTAGTTTGAAAGGACCAACCATGTTAGCCTTCATCAGTAGTGCCTTAAAGAACCTAACTCGAAGAAAGCCGAAGGAGGAAGAGTGGTCTCTTTTCTCTATGATCGATGCTGAGATTATGGGTGATATCGAAATGGCTCGACGACGAAGAGAGCAAAATGCCGAGAAGGGTAAGATCTGTGCTAAGTGCGAGAACTTTATTCCTTATAAAGACAGGAATGGAGGCACTTGCAACCTGAGTTTGAAAACTATGATTTTCCAAGCTGAGCAAGGGTGTGAGTGGAACGATGCTTTCACCCCTATTGTTACTCCGGTCGAGGAAAGGAGAGAGAAACTCAATAGAAGACTTACTGTGCAAGTACTCAAGCATGGTGGGAAGAAGGGCTATAAGATTTTCGACATGAGATACAAAGTCTTAGCTTCTCCTGACTGTGCTTGGTTTGAGTTAGAGGAGACAGGGGAAGAGATTGGATCCGAAGAGATGAAGTTTTTGGAAGAGAAGTCATTTTCTCAGATCTCTTGTGGAAATCCCACATGGGGACCGGCGAGGGATCATGCTCAGAATATAGGAGCCGACTTCATACTCCAAGGCGGGAGAAACACATCTTCGGATGGAATGCTTTTCAGTAAGGAACACACAACAGCAACCTTTTTCAAGAAGAGGGAAACATGATTAATGTAAATCTCAATGGAAAGGACGACACGATTACCGAAGCAGAACTTCGGAAAAGATGTCTCAAGCATTTTAAGAGTGGCAAATCTTTGCATGTATATTGGGGAGGCACAAGTGAAGATGCAAGGATGAGAGAGGATGGCTCGATTGAAGGGACCGGCAGAATCGGGGGCAGAGAGTTTGCCGAGAAGGGTCACTATCCAGACTTTGACAATTGGTTCAAAGAATCGGCTCTCTTAGGGAACAAACGAATACGGATTGATTTTTGGGGGGAAGAATAGTTTAGGACGATACTATAAATAAGATGCATAGATTAGACGAAGACTACAGCCAAGAAGAAGCCTTTGTTAACTTTTTTACGGGAAAAAAGAAAACAAGAATCGAGGGCTTTGTAATAGAGGAAGACTTTTACAAGTCGTTCATAGATCCTCTTTCTTCATTGGGTTATAGGTTTTCCGAAGGACTCTTTGTTACTCAGTGGTGGAAGAATCGTTTCCACATCCTACCCGACAACAAAACAGCACTAACTATTGCGAAGATGCTGCTCGAACGGGACATCTCCTGCCTCAGGCTCAAGGTGTCTGGGGGTAAAGTCCTATGTATGAGCGAAGACAAAGAAGTTTCTCAGCTTACATATCATGCTTCAGAAAAACTTAGCCCCAGAATAAGAGCATCCACTGCACGCGAAGTCAGTGAATTATACGATCTTCGCAGGAAAGATCCTGAATGGTGTAGAACGGTTGTGAGAGATGTGATTCTCAAAGACAACTACCTCGACAAATACATTGTTGACATTGATTTTTTCATGTTGACTCCATCGGGGAAGCTAATCCACTTAGAGATCAAACACAAGTATCCCTCTCCTCGAACAGAAGCTCTTCACATAAACAAAAGTGAAGAAAAGTTATGCTCTTATTTACTTAGGAAGGGGATTCCTACGATTCACCTAATTTTGTGCAAACCTATATGGAACCCCAACCAAAAATCAACTTATCTCCTAACAAACTCTACTGCCAGAGAGAAAGCAGTCTGGTTGGCTACTGTGCTGAATCCTGAGTCATCGTATTTAGATGAAGACATGGCTCCTGCTCGCACTGCCCTTGGGGGAGATAATAAGGGGGTAAATACTTGGATATTGGACATG
>Ga0180438_10000796_pt1 | contig 57505 bp, 37 predicted proteins | sample SS_ome_12_FD_132455 | JGI IMG/M metagenome (GOLD analysis project Ga0180438, IMG submission 132455) | Hypersaline lake sediment archaeal communities from the Salton Sea, California, USA - SS_3_D_2 metaG | ecosystem: Environmental > Aquatic > Non-marine Saline and Alkaline > Hypersaline >... | reverse complement strand
CGATTTCGCCGGAACGGCCGCGCCGATCGCGGCCGTCGCGATCCTCACCGAGCCGAGCCCGGCCGACGACCAGCCCCCGGTGCGCCACGTGCTGGCCGCCGAGGCCGACGGCACGCTGCGGACGTGGCAGGCCGACGACGGCGAGGCCGGCGCCACGGTCACCATGCCGGCGGCCGCCACCCTGGCCGTGCAGCCGGGCGGCGAGCTGCTGGCCGCCGGCGGCGGGGACGGTTTGTTGCGGACCGTCGCCTGGCCGCTGGCCGCGCCCCTCCCGCTCGCCGGACACGGCGATCAGGTCACCGCCGTGGCCTTCTCTGCCGACGGGAAGACGCTCGCCACCGGATGCGCCGACAAGAGCGTCCGCCTCTTTGACGCGGCCGACGGTGCCGCGATGTCAACCGTTTCATGCCCGGAGGGGGCAATCACCGCCATTGCCCTGGCCGAGAACGGCCAAACCCTGGCCGCCGGCACCGCGGACGGGCCGATCGCGGTCGCAGACCTCTCCGGCAGCGGCCAGCGCCTCACGCTCAGCGGCCACACCGGCCCGGTCGGCGGCGTGGCCCTGCATCCCGAGGGCAACCAAGTCGCTTCGGCCGGGGCCGACGGGACTATTCGGCTGTGGGACCTGCCCGTCGCCCCGCGCAAGCTGCCCGACCACACGGCCGCCGTCTCGGCCCTGGCCGTCAGCAACGACGGCCGGTTGCTCGCCACAGCGTCGGCCGACAAGACCGTGCGGGTCTGGGGCCTCGCCGCGCCCCCGGGCCAGGACGGCCAGGCCGATGCCGAGACGCTCAAGGTCGAGCAGGCGGAGGCGCCCACCGCCATCGCCCTGCGCGGCGACAACAAGCAGATGGTCACCGGCGACGCCACCGGCATGCTACGGCTTTTCGATCAGGCGACCGGGGCACTGCAAAAGATGCTCGGGGCGCACGATGCGGCCGTCACCGCGCTGGACTTCCATCCCGCGGGCGAGCAGCTCCTTTCCGCCAGCGCCGACGGCACGGCCAAGCTCTGGGACCTGGGCGCCGCCGGGCCGATCGAGCTGCCCGGCCACGAGCAGGGCGTCGCCGCCGTGGCGATCTCGGCCGACGCCAAGTCGGTTTTCACCGGCGGGGCCGACCAGACCGTGCGGCGGTTCGACGCGGCCGCCGCCAGACTGGTCCGCGCGTATCAGGGCCAGCCGGGCCCGGTCACCTCGCTGGTGCTCAGTCCCGACGAACAGCTCCTGGCCACGGGGAGCGAGACCGGGCAGATCAAACTGTGGGCAGCCGCCGACGGCGCGGACCGGCTCTCGCTGGCAGGGCACGAGGGAGCGGTCGCCGCCCTGTGCTTTCACCCCAACGGGCAGCAGATCGCCTCGGCCGGGGCCGACGGCACGATCCGCCTCTGGCGTCTGCCCGTGGCCCCCACGACGCTGGCAGGGCATCGCACGCCCGTGGCCGCGGTCGCCGTTAGCCCGGACGGCAAGCTCGCGCTCTCCACCGCCGGGACGGGCGATGCGCGCCTGTGGAGCCTCCCCGGCGGCGAGCCGGGCATTGTCTTGAAGGGCCACGCGGCCGACGTGACCGGGGCGGCCTTCCGCGGCGACGGCCGGCAGATCGCCACCGGCGACGCCCAGGGCAACCTCCGCTTCTTCAGCCCCGCCGACGGCGCCGATCAGGGCCTGCTCCGTGCCCACGAGGGGCCGATCACCGCCGTGTCCTACCGGCCCGACGGGCGGCAGGTCGCCACCAGCAGCGCCGACGGCACCGTGAAGCTCTGGCAATTGCCCCCCGCGCCGGTCCGCGATCCGCTCTGCGTACACACCGCCCCGCTCACCGCCGTGGTGACCTCGCGCGATGGGAAGCTGGTCGCCTTCGGCGGGGGCGATGGGGCGATCAACCTACTGGATCGGGCGACCGGCAAGCTGGTGCGGACCCTGCCCAAACAAGACGGGGCGGCGGCCTCGCTGGCACTCGCGCCGGACGACACGCTGCTGGCCGCCGGCGGGGGCGAAGGCACGGTCGCGCTGTTCCAAACGTCCGGCGCCGCGCTGCCACAGTTGCACGGACACGCCGGGGCCGTCGAGGCCGTGGCGTTCCGGCCGGACAGCCAGGGCCTTGCCACCGCCGGGGCCGACGGCACGGTCCGCCTCTGGCAGCTTCCCAAGGCGCCGCGTCCCCTGGCCGGACACGTGGGGCCCGTGCCCTGCGTGGCCATAAGCCCCGACGGCAAGTTCGCCCTGACCGGCGGCGACGACAAGACCTTCCGGCTTTGGGACCTTGCCGCGGGCACCGCGGTACACCTGCTCCGCGGCCATAACTCCGGCGGACGGGCGGCAGCCTTTGCGGCCGACTCCGCGCAGGTCGCCACGGGCGACGAGCAGGGCACGATCCGGCTGTGGAGCACCGCGACCGGCGCGGAGCAGGGCCGGTTGGGCGGGCACGCCGGCCCGGTCACCGCGCTGGCCTTCCACCCCCAGGGCAGTGCCCTGCTCTCGGCCGGGACCGACGGCACGGCCAAGCTGTGGCAGCTCCCCTTGGTCGCGCCCAAGACGCTGGCCGGTCACACGGCCGCGATTGCCGCGGTGGCCGTGACCAGCGACGGCAAGCAGGTCGTTACCGGCGGGGCCGACCAGACGGTCCGCATCTTCGACGCCGCGACCGGAACCCAGACCGCGGCCCTGGCCGGCCAGCCCGGGCCGGTCACCGCGCTGGCGCTCAGCCCCGACCAAACCACCGTGGCCACCGGCAGCCAAACCGGTGCGATCAAGCTCTGGGGCCTCGCCGACAAGGCCGAGAAGCTGCTGATCAAGGCCCATGAGGGCCCGGTGGCCGCGTTGGCGTTTCATCCCGAGGGCCAGCAGATCGTCTCGGCGGGAGCCGACGGCACGATCCGCGTCTGGTCGACGGCCCCGCCCCCGGCGGCCGCCCCCGCCACGGCGGGCGAACCACCCCAGCCGCCCAAACCGCCCGAGCCGGTGATCTCGATCACCGCTTCCCGCGGCCCGCTAAGCGGCGTGGCCTTCGTGCCCGGCGGCACCCAGCTCTTAAGCGGCGCGGCCGACCGGACCGTCCGGCTCTGGAACCTGGCCGACGGCAAGCTCGTGCGGAGCTTCGCCGGCAGCACCGACGCGGTGACCTGCGTGGCCGTAAGCGGCGACGGCAAGCTGGCGGCCTCGGCCGGGCTCGATAAGTCGGTGCGCCTCTGGTGGCTGGCCGACGGGTCGCGCAACGCCGTGTTCACGTTGCCCGAGGCCGTGCGCAGCATCGGCTTCAGCCCCGACTCGACCCGGCTCGTCGCTGCCGGCGACGACCGCATCGTTTACGTCTGGGACCTGCCCAGCGGCAAGCTGCTCGAACGGTTCGAGGGGCATACGCACCCGGTGCTCGGCGTGGCCTTCGCGGGCGACAACAAGACGGTCGTCTCGGCCGGGACCGACCGCACGGCCCGGGTGTGGACGCTGGGCGTCACGAAGCTCCTCGCCCCGCACGGGGGCGCCGTGCGCGACGCGCGGTTCGCGGCCTCGGGCACCAGCTTCGTCACGGCCGGGGCCGACAAGCTGGTCAAGCTCTGGGACGCCGCCGGCACGCTGACCCGGCAGTTTGAGGGGAGCGTCGCCGAAGTGCTCGGCGTGGCTTCGCGCAACGACGGGACCCAGGTGGCCGCCGGCTCGGCCGACAAGCACGTCTACGTCTGGAACCTCGCCGACGGGAGTCTAATCGCGAAGATCGCCACGCCCGCGGCAGTACACTCGGTGAGCTACACGGCCGACGGTAGCCGGCTCGCCGCCGGTTGTGCCGACGGGCACCTGCGCGTGTTCGACCCGACCGACGGCCGGCTGCTCGAGGAGTTCGTCACGCCCGAGCCGGTCACCGACGTGGCGCTTGCGCCCGACGGCCGGACGCTGCTTGCGGCCGGCGCCGAGAAACCGCCGGCGGTCTACGAGATGGCCCTGGAGCGGCTGATCGCCGGGCACGAGGGCCCGGTCAAGAGTCTCGCCTTCACGCCCGACGGATCGCAGCTCGTCACCGGTGGGGCCGACAAGACCGTGCGCCTCTGGAGCGTCGCCGACGGCACTGCCGTGCGCCAGTTCGCCGGGAGTGAGGACGAGGTCCGGTGCGTGGCCGTGACCCCGGACGGGGCCCGGGTGATTGCCGGCGGGGCCGACAAGGCGGCCCGTGTCTGGACGACGGCCGACGCCGCGCTCGTGGCAACGCTCGGCCACCCGGCGGCCGTCGAAGCCGTCGCACCCAGCGCCGACGGCACGCGCCTGGCCACGGCCGGCGCCGATAGCCTGGTCCGCGTCTGGGACGTCGCCACGGGCCGCACGATGGAGCGTTTCGCCGGCCACGCGAAGCCGGCCTGCGGCGTGGCCTTCGCCGGCGACGGCCGAACCGTGGTCAGCGGCGGGGCCGACATGGCCGTGCGCCAGTGGTCGCTCTCGGCGACGCGCGTGATCGTCGCCGACGAGGGTAGCGTCAACGACGTCGCCTTTGCCCCCGACGGGCTGCACGTGGTCAGCGGCGGCGAGGACCACTCGGTGAAGGTCTGGGACGCGGCCGGCACGATGGTCCGCCAGCTCACCGGGCCCGAGGGGGCGATCGCGGCCGTCGGCGTCAGTCCCGACGGCACCCGGGTCGCCGCCGGCACCGCCGACAACAAGGTGGCGCTGTGGAACTTCGCCGACGGCCAACCGGCCCACACGATCACCGCCCCGGCGCCGGTGGCCGACGTGGCCTACAGCCCGGACGGCTCGCGCCTGGCGGCCGCTTGCGCCGACGAGCACCTGCGCGTCTACAACCCGGCCGACGGCCTGCTCTTGCAGGACGTGCCGGCCGCGGCCCCAGCGGGCGCGGTGGCGTTCGCCCCCGATGGCGTGACGCTGCTGGCCGGCTGCGCGGACCGCAACGCCCGGCTGTTCCGCCTCTCGTTGGTCCGCGCGCTAGTGGGACACACCGGAGCGGTCGGCAGCATTGCCTTTACGCCCGACGGAAACATGCTCCTAAGCGGCGGGGCCGACAAGACGGTGCGCCTGTGGAACCCGGCCGACGGCAGCGAGGTCCGCCAGTTTGCCGGTGCCACCGACGCGGTGACGTTCGTGGCCGTCACCGCCGACTCCGCCCGGGTGATCGCCGCCGGCGTGGACAAGTCGGTCAGGGTCTACACGCTCTCCGACGGCCAGGAGGAGCTCGCGCTGGTGCACCCGGCGGCCGTGCGCGGGGCTTCGCTGGGACGCGACTCGGCGCGGCTCGCCACGGCCTGCGACGACAAGCTGATTCGGGTGTGGGACCTGGCCACCGGGCGCGAGCTGGAGCGGTTCGCCGGCCACGCCGAGGCACCCGGGTGCGTGGCCCTCGCCGCGGACGGCCGCACCCTGGTCTCCGGCGGGGCCGACCCCGCGGCCCGGCTCTGGACGCTCTCGGCCCTCCGGGTCGTGGTCGCCGACGCCGCGAAGGTTTACGACGCGGCCTTCCTGGCCGACGGCTCGCAGTTCGTCACCGGCGGCGAGGACAAGCTGTTGAAGCTCTTCTCGCTCGACGGCACGCCGGTGCGCACGTTCGAGGGCGCCGCCGCCGCGATCCGCTCGCTGGCCGTCACCCCCGACGGTGGGCACGCGGCCGGCGGCGGCGATCCCGCGGGCACGGGCAAGCAGGTCTGCGTCTGGAACGTCGCCGACGGGCAACTTCTCGGCAGCTTCGAGACCCCGGCGCCTGTGACCGGCGTGGCGTTTCGTCCGGACGGCCGGCGCCTGGCCGTCGGCGGCAGCGACGGCCGGCTGCGGATCTACCGCCCCGCCGACGGGCTGCTGCTCGAAGACGTCGCGTTGCCGGCCGCGGTGGCAGACCTCGCTTTCACCCCGGACGGAAAAACCCTGGCGGCCGCCTGTGGCAACTCCGGCTTCGTGGTCCAGCCCGCGCTCGGGCAAGTCATCGAGGGCCACGAGGGCGCGGTCACGGCCGTGGCCTACACGCCCGACGGACAGCATTTCTTTAGCGCCGGGGCCGATAAGACGGTCCGCCGCTGGGCCCTGCCCGAGGGCAAACAGATCGTGCTCTACAACGGTCACACCGACGCGGTGACCAGCCTGGCGATCAGCCGCGACGGGAAACGGCTGGCCGCCGGCGGCGACGACGCCACGGCCCTGGTGTGGGATCTGGCTGCCCCGGCCGCGGCAGCGGCGCCCGCGCCGGAGGCGGCTGCCGCGGTGTTGACGCATCCCGCGGCGGTCCGCTGCGTGGCGCTCAACCGGGACGGCACCCACGTCGTCACCGGAGGCGATGACAACCTGGTTCGCGTCTGGGACCTTGCCACCGGCAAAGAGCTGGAGCACTTCGCCGGCCACACGGGCGCCGTGCTGGCCGTGGCCCTGGGCCCGGACGGCCGGGCCGTGCTCTCGGGCAGCGCCGACAAGACCGCCCGGCGCTGGCAGCGAGCCGTGCTCCGCGCGGTCGCGGCACACGAGGGGCTCGTGACCGACGCGGCCTTCTCGAGCGACGTCAACTGGCTCCTCTCGGCCGGCGAAGACGCGGCCGTCTGCCGCTTCAACGCCGCCGACTGGACCCTCGCGGGCAAGTACGAGGGCGCCGCCGGGCCGGTCCGCGCGGTGGCCGTAAGCAGCGACGGCGCGACGGTCGCGGCCGGCGGCGACGACGCCCACGTGCGGCTCTACGACGCGGCGGGCGGGCAGGCCGTTGCCACCCTACAAACCCCTTCGCCGATCGCCGCGCTCGCCCTGGCCGATCGCGGCACCAAGGTGATCGCTGCCGGGGCCGACAAGCTGATCCGCAACTTCGCGCTCGGCGAAGTGGACGGCAGCAGGCAGCTCACCCTGACGAACGAGTCCCTGGGACACACCGACGCGATCCTCGGCCTCGCGCTGGCGGACGACGGCCGGACGCTCTGGAACATCTCGGCCGACAAGACGGTGCGACGCTGGTTCGCGGCCTCGGGTCCCGCACGCCTGACGTTGCCCGCTCACAAGGGGCCCGTCTTTGCGGTCCGTTTCAGCCCCGACGGCACCCGGCTGGTCACCGCCGGCGCCGATGCGGCCGCCAAGCTGTGGGACGCAGCCGACGGCAAGCTGCTGGCCGCGCTGGCCGATCACCAGGACCAGGTGCTCGACGCGGCGTTGAAGCCCGACGGGACCCAGATTGCCACCTGCGGGCTGGGCTCGGCGATCCACCTCTTCGATGCCGACGGCCAGCCGGCGGCGACGCTCACCGAGGGCATCGACGACGACCTCTACAGCATCGCTTACTCGCCGAACGGCAGCTATCTTGTGAGCGCGGGCCGGTCGCGGACCTGGCAGCTCTGGAGCCCGAGCCAAACCACGCCGGTGCGCACGGTGGCCGGCCACAACGACACGATCTACCGCGCGGCGTTCAACCCGGCCAGCTCGCGCATCGCCACGGTCGATTTATCCGGCAAGCTCTTTCTGTGGGACACCAACGGCACGCCGCTCTATCACCACCAGCTCCCGCTGCGGGCCGCCTACGACGTGGCCTACTCCCCCGACGGCAAGGAGCTGGCCGTCGCCGGCGAGGACCCGCGCCTGATCCTGTTGAGCGTTCCGGCGGCGGCCGAGTAGCATCTTGCCGCGCCCATCGATCGCGGCCTTGCGTCAGACAACACTTCAGCCATCTCTTTGTACGACGGCCTTCCAAGGCCGTCGATGGCCTCGATCCGACGGCGACGGCCTTGGAAGGCCGTCGTACTTCTTGCGGCGGAAGTGTTCCTGCGTCAGAAGCCCAACACCTGCACTTCCGTCAACCCGGCGTGGGTGTCCTGGCGCCAGAGGCTCGCGGCCTGGAGCCGGACGTAGCGGCCGCGCAGGAAGCCCAGCGGGATCGTCGTGCTGTAGTCGATTCCTTCCGCCTTGCCGGGGGCCTGGGGCACGATGCCCGTGGCTATCGGCGTGGAGAGCGCCGAGGCCGTCGACCCGACCGACACGGCCACTTCCTTCCAGCCGCGGTGCGGGGCATCCGGCTCGTTGAGGTTGAAGACCCGCACTCCGGCGATGGTCCGCTGCTCGCCCAGGTCGAGCACGATCGAGCCTTGCTGCGCGATCGAGTGCCGCCACATCAGCTTCGGGTCGACCGTGTTCCATTGCCCGTCGACAACGGCGGCGGCCGGGCTGTCCGCAAGCTCCTCGCAAAAGGCCAACACTTTGACGCCCGTAAGCGGGTCGGCGGGGATCTGCCGCATGGCGATGGCCAGCATTCTGGCCGCCCGGGCCGCGTCGCCCGGCGACGCCGACTCGCCTGCCGACATGATCTCGGCCAGGCGCTCGGGCAAGGCCCCAAGCTGCTCGATTTGCCCGGCCGAAAGCCCCGCCGGCAGGCCGCGCCCTGCGAGCAGGCCGTACTGGCCGTGGACGGCCAACGCATGACGGGTCGCGCTGAGCGCGGGCGCCAGCTCGGGGCCCTCCTGGAACACCAGCGGCAGCAGCGCGACCACCGTCTCCTCCGGCGGATCGACCACCTTGGCCAGGGCCTCAAGCGCAGCGGCACGCTGCTCGGGCAGCTCGCTGCGCACCGCAAGCTCAAGCAGCGGCCCGCCGGCCCCGGGCGCGGCGCAAAGCTCGATCTGCCGGACCGCGTCCGGCCAGCTCGCTTGCTGCTGCGGACGGCCGAGCACGTCGACCATGATCGGCAAAGTCGCCTCGGGGCGCTGCAACAGGCGGAGCGTCTCCAAGGCGTTGCGCGTGAGCACGGGATCCTCGCCGGCCACAGACTCCCGCAACAACGGCAGCGCCGCGTCGGCCCGCTCGAATAGCCGCTCCTGCGCCGCGAGCACCTCCTCGCGGTCCTCCGAGCCGAGCCGCTCGACGGCCGCGCGAAGCTCGCGTTGGGCCAGCCGCGCTTCCAGCTCGCGGCGAACCATGGCGAGCTGCTCGGCCTGCTCGGCCTGCTCGGCGGTCGGGCCGGGCTGGGAACTCTCCAGGTCGGCCAGCGTCTGCTCGGCCAGGGCGGTTGCGTCCTCGGCGATTTGCCGTCGGGCCTGATCGAGTTGCTCGTCCCACGTCAGCGGCGCCGACAACTCCTCACCTCCGGCCGGAGCTTCCGCCGCGTCTCCTCCGGTCCCTTGCGGAGAAGATCCAACCACGCCGGCCGCCTCCTCCTTTTTTCGATCCGTCTCGGAAGAGGAGACCTCTTTCTGGTCGGTTTCCGGAGCGGTGACGGTGGGGAGCCGCTTCGCCGACTGCGGCAAACAGCCCCACGCGGCCATCATCGCACCGGCCACTGCCAACCGAAGCAACCGGCCGGCGACATGGTCGCGTTGTGTGTCGTATCGCATGGGGCGACTCGCGTGTGCCAACGGGTCAGTCCGTCTCCAAAATATCACACGCCCCGCGCCGCTGCAAATGTTGGGGAAAACGAGACAGCCTACACGGCCGCTTCTTCCGCCGGCCTCACGTGGGCATTATGATTGGGAAGGACACCCGCCAGTTGCGGAAAGCCGCCCGCCCCGCCGGTCAGCACGATGCGACACGCGATTCCCCTTCTTGCCCTGGTTGCCTGCTTCGGCGCGACGCGCGCCGCGGCCGCCGGTGAGGACCCGCGATACACGGCCGTGCTGGTCGACGGCCGGCGAATCAGCGGCGATACGATCGAGGACTGGGGGCGGGTCGGCGGCTCGCCGCAATTGGAGGGTCGGCCGTTGCTGGAAGAGCCGGCGCCGGTCCGCTGGCTGGCTGACAACAGCTTGAAGGCCGGCCCCCCGCCCGCTTCGTTCGTGGAGTTCTGGGGCGGCGACCGTCTGCCCGGCGTGGTCGTCCGGATGCACCGCTTCGATCCGCAGCGCTCGGAGGTGGCGGGCGAGGACTACCTGGTCGTCGAGCCCCGCGTCGCGCTCGACGACTCAAACGGCAAGGACCTCGAACAGGTCCGCGTCTTGGAGCGGGCCGTCCGCCGGATCGTATGGCAGCGGTCGAGTGCCGCCGACCACCGCCCGGCGACGCTCATCCTGCGCGACGGGCGAAAGCTGTCGTTTCGCACCCACCGCTTTCAGGACGATGCAGTCCAGCTCCTCTCCGGCTCGGGAGTCGAGACCCACCGCTTCGGTGCAATCGCCGAGCTGCACACGCCGTGGACCGATCCGTGGGAGGCCTACCTCAACGAGCTGGCCTCGCTTTGTCCGGACCTGAAAGGCCGATTGTTCCAGCTCGAAACCGCCACGGGGCTGATTGCCACCAGCTCGGAATCGCGTTTCCAGGCCCGGTCGCCGGCAGAGGATGCCCCCCCGGAACAGTGGCGCCACCTGATACACCCGGCTTGGAGTCTCGATGCCTTTGCCCTGCGGCACGAGGAAGTCGCCGTGCGGCGCTACTTCCCCGCGCACGCAGTGCCGCTTTCGCGCATCGTGCCGATGCGCAGCGAGAACCGCTCGGCGATGCATGCAAGCTGGAGATGGCGCGTCAACCACAACGTCCACGGTCGCCCGTTGCACGAAGAGATCGAGGGCTGCGCCTGGGGGTTCGGCGTACACGGCGAGCAGGAGCTCAGCTTCCCCCTCACGCCGCTGGCTGGCCATTTCCGCACCCGGGCGAGGCTCGACCGGGCTGTGGGCGAGGGGGGCTGCGTTCGCGCCGTGGTGCTGGCCGGCACCACCGACGGCGCCCGGCCGGACGCCGAAGCGCAGCGCCGCGAAATCTACCGCAGCCAGGTGCTCGTCGGCTCGAAGACCGTGCTCGACTCGGGCAACCTGGCGCTCGATCCGGCCGGCGCGGGCCAGACACGCTTCCTGACCCTGGCCGTCGATCCGGTCAACGAGAACCGACCCCAGGGCGCCGACCCGTTGGACGTCCGCGATACGCTCAACTGGCTGGAGCCGGTCGTGGTGCTGGATCGGGCGGCCTTGGCCGCCGAGGTCCGCCGGCGCAGCGTAGATGGGATTCTGGCGCTGCGCGGGTGGACGTTGGACGAGGCCGGCCATCGCGGCATGCGCCTGGTTGGGAAGTGGGACGCGTTGCCGGGCCGCGGGCTCGGCTACCGCTTCGTCGTCGACGGTCCCGGGTCGCTTAGGCTCTCGCGATCGATTCCCCCGGACGACCCGCGGCGCTGGCTGCTGCTGTCCGCCACGCGGCCCGGCGAAGAGACCCCGCTGGCGACCGTCGAGGTCCGCATCGACGGCCAGCTCGCCGGGGAGCACCTGCTGCCGCAGCGGCCCAGCGGGGGCGGCGAGCACCAGCCGATCGTCCACCGGCTGCCGGCGAAGCCCGGGCAGGCCGTCGACGTGGAGATCGTCCAACGTCCGACCGAGCCGGGGGCCGGCCATGCGGTGGTCGACTGGCGGAACCTGCTGCTTTGCGACCGGCTGCCGTTGCTGCGCGAGGTGTTCGAGGACGGGGCCGATTTCGTCGTCGAGCCGGGCGACGGCGGACGCCCGGCGATGGCCGAGCTGGTCGCCGACGGGGCGTGGTCCGGCGGCCGTTGCCTGCGCATCGAAGCGGGGGGACGCGCGAGACTCGACTTCGGTCCGGAGCCCGCCGCGATCCGGGCGCAGCCCGGCTACAGCGAGTATCGTTACCTTCGCTTCGCGTTCCGCAAGCGCGGGCGGGGGCACGTTCAAGTCGAGCTGCACCACGACGCCGAGCAGGAGCGTCCCCTGCGGTACTTCGCCGGCCGGGGTGAGTCGCCGGACGAGGCGGCGAAGCGCGTCTGGATCTGGTCGACGCATGCCGATCTGCCGGACGCGTGGATCGTCGAGACCCGAGACCTCCATGCCGACTTCGAACAGTTCGAGGGGGAGCTGACCGGCGTGACGCTCGGCTGCACCGGCGGCACGGAGGTCTTGTTCGATCACGTCTACCTTGGCCGGGCCGCCGGCGACTTGGCGCTCGCGTCCGCCAAGGGCCCGCATCCGCCCGACGTCGCCGCCAACCTGGCGCGCGCCGCGATGGTCCAGCGCAGCTTAGACAAGGTCTTTCCCGCCACGGTGTTGCTGGGCGTCGACGAGCGGGTCTTTACGGGCGTGATCGTCAGCGCCGATGGGACGATATTGACCTGCGGGCACGCGGTGGTCCGGCCGGGCCGCGACGTGGCGGTGGTGCTGCACGACGGGCGCACGGTCAAAGGCAAATCGCTGGGCGTCGACCGTGACAACGACGTCGCCATGATCCGGATCGTTACCCCGCGTAAATACCCCTATGTCGAGATTGCCAATCCGGTCCCCGACCTGCGCAAGGAGCTGCTCCTGGGCGTGGCCCATTGGGAAGGGTTCGAGGCCGGCGACCGGCCGGCGGCCCATTTGACCTGGGTCCGCGACGACGTCGACGCCGAGCTGGTGACGAACTTCGGGATTCCGCTGCTGGGTTCCGGCGGCCCGTTGCTGCTGGCCACGAACGACTCGCCGCAGGAGGGCCGGCTGGTGGGAATCCAAAGCCGCGTGGCCTGGGGCACCTTCCTGTACACGCCCGTAGGAAAAATCCAAGCGAATTGGGATCGCCTGCAACGGGGCGAGGTCTGGGGCCGCTGGCCCATCGGGGCCGGCCCCCTGGTGGGAGTCTTCACGCAAGACGACGAACAAGGGTGCAAAGTCAGCCAAATCGTACCCGGCGGTGGCGCCGAGCGGGCCGGGCTGCAACTGGACGACGTGATCCTCAGCATCGACGGGCGCAAGGTCGGCGCGCCGGACGGCCTCTGGGCCGCAGCCGGCGACAAGGACCCCGGTCAAGAGGTCACACTCCAGGTCAAGCGCGGCGAGCAAACGCTCCGGGTGAAGGTCACGCTCGGATTTCGGAACTAGCTTAGGGGCAACGGCACATGAGGCAAGTCTCCGACCTGAACATCGCGTCGAACATCCCGCTGCCGGCCCCGGCGCTCTTGTTGTACGAGATCCGGCGCAGCGACGCGCAGGAGGAGTTCGTCGCCGAAGCCCGGCGGCAAGTCCGCGATATCCTCGACCACGCCGATCCCCGTTTCCTGCTCATCGTGGGACCTTGCTCGATTCACGACACCCGGGCGGGCCTGGAATACGCGACCCGGCTGCGCGGGTTGATCGATCGCGTGCGCGAGAAGGTTTTTCCGGTGATGCGATGCTACTTCGAGAAGCCCCGCACCTCGCTGGGATGGAAGGGTCTGATTATGGACCCGCACCTCGACGGCTCGGACGACCTGCCCGAGGGCCTGCGCATGGCCCGCCGCTTCCTCGGCGACGTGGTCGACCTGGGGGTGCCCACGGCCACCGAGCTGTTGGACCCGATCACTCCGCAGTACATCGCCGACCTGATCTGCTGGTCGGCGATTGGGGCCCGCACCACCGAGTCCCAGACGCATCGCCAGATGGCGTCGGGACTGTCCATGCCGTTGGCGTTCAAGAACTCGACGCACGGCGACGTGGCCGCCGCCGTCCACGCCATCAAGGCCGCACGCCAGGCGCAGACGTTCCTGGGAATCAGCGGGGACGGAGTCGCTTCGGCCGTCTCGACCACCGGCAACCCCGACTGCCACCTCGTCCTGCGCGGCGGCGACCGCGGGCCGAACTACTCGGCGCAACACGTCGCCGAGACGGCAAAGCGGCTGGCCGGGGCCGGTCTCGACGAAACCATGGTGGTCGACTGCAGCCACGGCAACAGCGCAAAGGACCCCGACCGCCAGGCCGACGTGCTGCGCGACGTGGTGGCCCAACGGGTCTCCGGCACCCGCTCGATCGTCGGCGCCATGCTGGAGAGCAACCTCCTGGCCGGCAACCAGCCATTTCCCCGTCCGCCGGGTGCGTTGGTCTACGGGCAGTCGATCACCGACGCCTGCATCGACTGGGAGACCACCGAACGGCTGGTGCTGGAGGTTGCGGAAAAGCTGTAAAGGCGGCCACGGCTTCCTGTTGTGGGACGGATTACCCAATCCGTCCCACAAGCGAGTTGGAGTCCGCAAGGGACGGATTGGGCAATCCGTCCTACAGTCTTCCGGAACGTTGGGGTTGACACGCCCGCCCCGGGACGCTAGCAATAGAAGGTCGCTTTTCTCATGGCTTCAGCTTCAAGGAGCCCTCGGGTGATCGTCCTGAACACGGAGTTCGTGCCCGGCAAACGGGTGGTCGAGGTCAAGGGGCTGGTCCAGGGCAACACGGTCCGGGCCAAGCACGTGGGCCGTGACATCGCGGCCAGCTTCAAGAACATCTTCGGCGGGGAGCTGAAGGGCTACACCGAGCTGCTGATCGAGTCCCGGCGCGAGGCCACGCAGCGGATGATCGCCCAGGCCCAGCAGCTCGGCGCCAACGCGGTAGTCAACGTCCGCTTCGCCACCAGCTCGATCACGGCCGGGGCGGCGGAACTGTACGTCTACGGCACGGCGGTGGTCGTCGAGGACGAGCCGCAGCCGCTCGAGTAACGGGAGCTTTCGGGCGCACGGTCGCCGGCCAATTAGGGACGTTATGGACGAAGGAATCATCAACATCTTGATCGTGGTGGGAATCCCGCTCGGGCTGTTGGCGGCCGGACTGCTGATCGGCGGGGCCGTGGAGCGGGCCCACCTGCGGCACCTCGATCGCCGCGAGCAGGAGCTTTCCGGGATACTGGTCTCCGACCTGCGGTGGTTGCCCGCCGGCTGGGAGGTATCCGCCGGCCACCTGGTGGTCGGCGAGGCCGTGATCGCCACCGACTACTTCAAGGTCTTCGTGGCCGGGATTCGGAACCTCTTCGGCGGCCGCGTGCGGAGCTACGAAACGCTGGTCGACCGTGCCCGACGCGAAGCCATCGTGCGTATGCTCGACGAGGCCAGCGCCGCGGGCTGCAACGTGGTCTGGAGCGTTCGGATCGAGACGAGCACGATCCAGGGCAAGCAGCAGGGCAAATCGGGCGGCATCGAAGTGATGGCCTACGGCACGGCGATGCGCGCCGTCTAACGGCCCCTCTCCCGGCGGGAGAGGGGGCTCGACGAATGGACGACAAGCACTTCTCCGTCGACCACGAGCCGGCGCTTTCGGGCGGGCCGTTCGAGCCCGATCCGGCGGAAGGGCGGGCCCAGCCGGTCGACCGGCCGCCCGGTGAGATCGAGGCATTGCGCGACTCGGTGGCCGCCGAGCCGGCCTTGCCCCAACACGCCGATCCCCAGCAGTGGAACCGCTGGCTGGAAGCCAAGCGCCGGCAGTGCACCCCCGTCGGCGACCTAGCAGTCACCCTCGCCGTGGCCCTGGCCGCCGGGCCCTTCGCCATCCTGGGGGCCTTGATGACCGGGCGGCAAAGCGTGCCGGGCTACCTCTACGCCATCATCTTCGGCCCGGTGGTCGAGGAGCTGCTCAAGCAGTCGGGCATGACCTTCCTGCTGGAGCAGAAACCCTACCGGGTCTTCGCCGCGTGGCAGTTTCCCTTCGCCGCGGCCATGGCGGGGCTGACGTTCGGGGCCATCGAGAACCTGGTCTACATCCACGTCTATGCCCCGGCCGGCGGGGTCGAGGACATCGAGGCCCTGGCCGCGTTCCGCTGGGCCGTGTGCGTCCCGCTGCACGTCGTCTGTGCGACAATCGCCTCGCTGGGGCTGGTCCGGGCGTGGCGGCGCCAGCTCGACCAGGGGGGGCCGGTCGAACTCTCCGCCGCCTTCCCGTGGTTCGTCGTCGCCATGGTCCTCCACGGGACGTACAACCTGGTGGCGTCGTTCATTCGGTTCTGACGCTTTGGAGTGCGGCGATTTATCGCCGCTTTCTCGAAGTTGCCACAAACCGCGACTTGCGTGCAAGGCCCACCGCGGTACGGTGCGGCCGCTGTTGGCAAACAAGAAAGCGGCGAGCCGTTGTTGGGAAGGAAAAAGCGGCGATTTATCGCCGCTTTCTCGAAGTTGCCACAAACCGCGACTTGCGTGCAAGGCCCACCGCGGTACGGTGCGCCCGCTGTTGGCAAACAAGAAAGCGGCGAGCCGTTGTTGGGAAAGAAAAAGCGGCGATAAATCGCCGCACTCCAAAAGGCGGCTATGCGCGAAGATACCCCTTCTCGACCGCGTCGCGGAGGAGTCGCTCGACACGCGGCCACAGGGCGGGGATTCCTTCGGCCACCGGCTGCATGCGCTCCAGGACCTGGCACGCAGTGACGCCGTGGGCCTGCCACTCCTTGCCTTGCGTGTGGTAGTTGTGCAGGAACGGGAGCAGGCGGTCGAGGGCAGTGGCGTAGCGGGCCTCGGGTGTGTGGCGGGCCTCGAACTCCTCCCACAGCCGCCGGGTCCTTGCGCCCTGGTCGGCGGGCAAGAGGCCGAAGATCCGCTCGGCCGCCCGGCGCTCACGCTCGGCCTGGTCCTGCCGGGCCACGTCGTCGTAGGCGTACGTGTCGCCCGCGTCGATTTCGACCAGGTCGTGCATCAAGGCCATCTCGAGCACCTTGCCCAGGTCGATCTCGGCGGCGGCGTGCTCCGTCAAGAGCGCGGCCGCCAGGGCCAGGTGCCAGGAGTGCTCCGCGTCGTTTTCGTAGCGCGAAAGGTTCAGGAGCCAGGTCCGCCGGAACACCTGCTTCAGCCGGTCGACCTCCAGGAGGAAGTCAAGCTGTCGGTCGAGGCGGTCGTGGTCGCTCATGGTGGATGACGCATGGGAGGCCACCGACGGCAGCTCAGTTCACCGACGGGTCGTCCGGAACGTGCTTGATCTTGAGCATCGACTGCAGCGCCGACCCGGCGATCTCCCGACGCACCGCTTCCCAGAGGTCGCTGCCGTCGTAGAAGATGTACTCGAGCTTGGCGGGCATGGTCTGCCAGGCACCCTCTTCGAGCTCGTTTTCGAGCTGGCCGGGTCCCCAGCCGGCGTGGCCGAGGAAGATCCTCAGCGGGTCGTCCTTGTGCAGCACCAGCCCGTCGAGGTTGTTCTTCTTGGCCGCGAAGAACACGCCGGGCAGGACCTCCAGCTCGGCGAAGAACTGGTTGGTGTGCAACGACATGATCGGGCCGGGCACCGGGCCGCCCAGGTAGACCGGGCCCTCGCTCTCGCAGGGGGCCTCGCCCACCTCCTCCCATAGCTCGGTGACCGTCTTGCTGGTCGGCCGGTTGAGCACCACGCCCAGCGCCCCCTGGTCGGTGTGCTGGATCAGCAGCACGACCGTGTGCAGGAAATTCGGGTCGCCAAGCTGCGGCGAGGCCACCAGAAAATGGGCCGTCAGCGATCTCATCGAAGGCACCGGAGGTTGGTCAGCGATGGTCCCGTTTTCGTTGCCCCCACCTATTATTGGCGGAACGGCGTCCGGGTTCAATCCAAGGGGCCCGGAAAGGGGGACCGCTTCGCGAAGCGACGTAGCTCCGACGCTCCGCGGCGGAGCAGGACCATCTCCGGGAGCAGTTGCCGACGGCCGCAACCGAAGGTGTGGCGTCACGGACAGGCTGTGACCTTTTCGGCTCAAGGCGCTGGAGTCCAGGCTTCAGCCTGTCTTTCGGAAGGTCTTTCGCCCGCCCACGCAGCCTAAAGGCCGGACTCCAACAAGGAACCACACTCTGGGAGTGCCGCCACTACGAAGCCGCTTAGCCCTCCCCGTCGCCGCTCAGACCCAGCCGCTTTAGCCAACGGCCGCGGTCGGGTTTGGAGGGCTGCCGGCCGGCGTCGGTTTCGGTGCTCTCGGGGGGGACTCGGGTCTCCAAGGATCGGAGCTTCTCCTCGACCTCCATGCGCTGCCGGGCGAGCTTGGCCCGCTCGACCGAGATGTCGATCTCGGCCTGGCGGAGCTTCTCGCGCCACTGCTCCTGGAGCCCCTTGAGGTTCTCGCGCTCCTCTTGGATCACAGCGTCGGCGTCGAGGACCTCGCCCACGGCCGCGGCGCCGACGGCCAGCTCGCCCGCCCTGCCGGCCTGCTCCTCGAGCAGCCGCTTCAGCTCGGCGATCTCCCGGTCCTTCTCCGCCACGACGGCGTCGGTGCGCTGGACCACTTCCTCGATCTTCAGCCGCTCTTGGCGGTCGTCTTCGTCCTCGTCGTCGAAGTCGTCGGAAAGCGCAGCCAGGATCCGTTGCTTCTGGGCCTCCCAGTCCAGCGAACCGGCCGGCGACGTTCCGGCGGGTGACGCCCCTGAGGGCCGCCGGGCAAGCTGCTCCTTGAGCTTGGCGTTTGCCTCCTTTAGATCGTGCAGGTCCTCCATGGCCATCTCGTAGCGGCGCCGATACTCGTCGTCGGCTTCCGCGTCCTCGGCGCCCGCCGTGTCGTTCGGCTGGCGCGCGGCCTCGGCCAAACGCTGCTCCGCTTCGGCGAGACGCGCGACCAGCGTCTCGCGCTCGGCCTCCAATGCCTCGATGCGCTCCCGGGTGCCGCTCGCAACCGCCTGCTGCGCTTGCTGCTGCTCGGCGTCGGCCCGGGCCCGGCGAAGCTCGTCCAGCTCGGTGCGAAGCTGATCCGACTCGGCGCGAAGCCCTGACTCGCGCTCGGCGGCCGCCTGCAGCTCGCGGCGAAGCTCGTCCTGCTCGGCCGCGTCGCGGCGCTCCAGCTCGGCCCGGCGACGCTCGAGCTGGCGAAGCTGCGAGGCGTGGCGATCCTTCAGCTCCCGGGCGATCCGGCGGCGTTGCCCCTCGGTCTGCCTAGCGCGCTCGGAAAGGCCCTCCTCCTGCTGCTTCAGTTCGGCTTCTCGGGCTTGGAGGTCCTTGCGGCGGGCGTCGAGCTGCTTCTGCTCGGCTCGGTGCTGTTGGCGATCGAGGTCCAGCTCCTGGCGCTGGTGCTTTAGCTCGGTTTCGGCGGCTTCGACCTCAGATCGCAGGCGTTCGAGCTCCTCGCGATGCTTCCGGAGTTCCTCGTGCTGGCGAGTCCGTTCTGCGCCGTGTTCCTTGAGCTTCTCGCGTTCGCGTTTGAACTCTTCACGGCGCTCTTTGATCTCCTCACCGCGGCGGTCGAGGTCCTCGGCGCGGGCGTCGAGGTCCCGGCGACGCGACTCCAGCTCGGCGAAGCGGCGGTCGAGCTCTTCCTGTTGGCGGGCGATCTGCTCGAGGAAGGCCCGGTGTTGCTCGCCGCTCTGCTGCTGGAGCTGCTCCCACTCGGCGCGCCGCTGGGTGATTTCCCGGCGCAGGGCTTCCAGCGTCTCGACCTCGCGGGCGACTTGCTCGCGGCGGTGTTCGACGTCCTGGCGGGCCTTGTGGGTCTCGGTCCGGCTCGCGGCCAGGGCTCGGGCCAATCCGTCGAGCTGCTTGCCCAGCGCGTCCTCGGCCTGCCTGAGGCGCTCTTGCTGGACGGCGAGGAACTCGCGCACGCGGTCGCGCTGGGCGCAGAGCGTCTGGTCGAATTGCTCCGTCCAGTTTTCGATCGAGGTGGTCAGCAGCGGCGAGGCTTCCATGGCCGCCCTTCATCTTTTCTTACTAAGACCCCGGACAAGCGCGGACGCCGACGCGGCCACGCCTTGCGCCGCGTGGCCCGTAACGTCCCGTCATATAGGGGGAAATGGAGCGCTCCACCCCCATACCTTTCTATAGGTCACGCCTCCCCGGCCGTCAAAACCGATGATTCGGCCGGTAGGGAATGCAGCGGCTGTGCGGGCCGAAGCGACCCCGATCACAAAAAACTACTCCAGCCCGCCCATGAACCGCAGGAACCGCGCTTCGAGCATCCGCCAGTCGTCGCCGAAGACCGCCGTGAAATCGGCCAACCGCTGCTCGGGGCTCACCTCGGTAAACGGCGGGTAGGCGGCGGTTCGGGCGACGTGCCGAGCCCACTTGCCCGAACGGGTCTCGGCCAGGAAGAAGGTCAGGGCCCACGCCTCGGCATAGGCCGCGCCCGGATTGACCCGAAACAGCTCGTCGCCAGCCACGATCGAGCGGAGCAGCTCGACGCTGTGGTGCGGCGCGATGCGGCGGAAGTCGTCCAGCCGGGCACGGTTCAGGCGGTCTGCGCGTCGCGTGTGGTGGCGCGAGTCGTAGACACCCGGCGACTCGAACATCGTGGCAAGCCCCTCGACCACCCACAGCGGCGGGCGCGTGAAGCGCCCGTGTATGCCCGTGTTGAACGCCGTCTGGTGCGTGGCCTCGTGGATGATCACCCGGGCGGTGCGGTGCCAATCGTCGCCGCCGGCCGCGTCGCCCGTGTCGTAGAGCACGATGCGGTTGGTGTCCAGTGCGAAAAAGCCCAGCAGCCCGGACGGGGACGAAACGCCCTGCGTGGCCGAGAACCGAGCGAATTCCCGCCGGTTGCGGCAGACGACGCCCACGAGCGGAAACGGCGGCTCCTCGACCGCCAGCCCGCGCACCGAACAATAGTGTACGAACGCGCGGTACAGCTCCTCGAACCGCCGGGCCCAGCGGTCGCGTTGGCCGCGGGGATGGGCCACCAGGTAGTGGCCGGTGCCGCTCACTTCATAGCCCTTGCCCAGCTCGCCGAGCAACTGGTTGCGCAGCGTGGCCGGCGGGTAGGGGCGGAACCGGCTCGCCGTGCGGCGCAACTCGGTGGGCTCGTCGGGCGCGAACTCCCAGAGCCGCCCGTCCCGGCCCAGCAGGTGGACATGCTCTTCGTTCCAGTGCAGCGGCGTGCCCTCGATCGTCCGGCCGTCGATCTGAAGCCGGAGCATTCCCTCAAACGGCATCTCCCCACGAGCCGCCGGGGAAGCGAGGCAGACCAACGCCGGAAATACGAGAGGGATAGTACGTCGCATATCGGTCTCACGGCCCCAGCCCAGTTGAAAGGCCCTTTACAAGTCTAGCCCCGGCGAAGCGGTCCGAGCGGGGATCTCTGGCGGGCCGCCGGCCGCGCCCGTAGAATAGTGGAAGGGCGTCGATCCGTTTTCACGGGAGCCGATGCGATGACTGGTTGCTTGTGCGTCCTGGCCGGCCTGCTCTTGGGGCAGGCCGACGCGGCGGCGGATGACGAGGTGGCGCTGGAGGTCCTGCGCCTGGTCCGGCAGCTCAACGCCGACACGCTGGCCGAGCGCGACGGGGCCGAAAAGGCCCTGATCGAGATGGGGCCCGCGATCCTCGACCACCTGCCGACCATCACCAAGCGGACCCCGGAGGATGTCAAGCTGCGCCTGAGGCGCATCCAGCAGATCCTCCAGCAACGCCACGCCGAGGAGTCGATCCAAGCCTCGCGGATCACGCTCAAGGCCGACGGGCGCCCGCTCTCCGAGGTCTTGGCCGCGATTCAAGAGCAGTCGGGCAACAAGATCGTCGACCTGCGCGATCGCTTCGGACATGAGAAAACCGATCCCGCGATCACGATCGAGCTTGAAGAAACGCCCTTCTTCGAGGCCCTCGATCGCGTGCTCGACCAGGCCGGCATGACGGTGTATCCATACACCCAGGAGCGGGCCGTGGCCGTCGTGGCCCGGCGCGAGTCGCAGAAGCCGGCCGCCGGGCGCGTGGCCTACGCCGGGCCGTTCCGCATCGAGGCGACCGTGGTCACCGCCCGGCGCGACCTGCGCGACCCCACGGGCAACGCGGTGCAGGTGACGCTGGTGATTATGTGGGAGCCGCGCGTGCGCCCCATCAACCTGGTCCAGAAGCTCGAGGAGCTGACTGCCGTTGACGAAAACGGCGGCTCGCTCCTGCCCGAGGAGGCCCGGGGCGAGCTGGCGGCCATGGCCGGCAACGAGGTGGCCTGCGAGCTGCAAATGCCGCTTAAGCTGCCGCCGCGCGACGTGAAGCGGGTCGCGAAACTCGAGGGCAAGCTGCTGGCCATGGTGCCCGGCCGCGTCGAGGAGTTCCGCTTCGGCGACCTCGAGGTGGCCAAGAACGTGTCGAAGCGGGTCGCCGGCGTCACGGTCACCCTGGTAGAAGTGCGCCGCAGCTTCCAGCTCTGGGAGTTCCGCGTCAGCGTGCGCTACGACGAGGCGGGCGAGTCTCTCGAATCCTACCGCGGCTGGATCTTCAACAACGAGGCATACCTCGAAGACCGCCAAGGCGGGCGCGTCGAGGTGGCCGGGCTGGAGACCACGCGCCAGACCGAAGACATGGTCGAGTTTGCTTACCGCTTCGCCCCCGAGAAAGAGCTGCACAACTACCGCTTCGTCTACAAGACGCCCAGCCTGGTGGTGAGCACTGACTTCGATTACGCGCTTACGGACGTCGAGCTGCCGTGATGAACGCCAAGAGCCTATCCGAAAAGGGGTCAGACCCCCTCGGTTCAAGGGGTCTGACCCCTTTTCGGGCAGTGGAGCTTCCCGATTCGTCCTGGCGCCGGGCCTTTCGACGCCGGCTGCTCTCGTGGTATCGTCGGAACGCCCGCGATCTGCCCTGGCGCCGCGCCCGCGACCCGTACGCCGTCTGGCTGAGCGAAATCATGCTCCAGCAGACGCAAGTGGCAACGGTCCGGCCGTACTTCGGGCGGTTTCTGGAAGCGTTTCCGACGATCGAGGCCCTGGCCGCGGCCGACGAGCAGCAGGTGCTCCGGCTCTGGGAGGGGTTGGGCTACTACCGCCGGGCACGTCAGCTCCACCGGGCCGCCCGGCTCATCGTGCGCGACCACGCCGGGCGATTTCCCTGCGATCCTGAGGCCGTGCGCCGCCTGCCCGGCATCGGCCGCTACACGGCCGGCGCGATCCTCTCGATCGCCTTCGGCCAGCGCCGGGCCATCCTCGAGGCCAACACCACACGTCTCGTGGCGCGGCTGACCGCCTATCGCGGCGACGTACAGAGCGCCGCGGGACAGCGGCTCCTCTGGGCCACGGCCGAAGCCGTCCTGCCGCGCAAGGACATAGGGCGTTTCAATCAAGCCATGATGGAGCTGGGCAGCGAGGTCTGCCGCGGGCGCGCGCCCCGCTGCGAAGCGTGTCCCGTGGCCACGCTCTGCCGGGCCCGGCTCGAAGGGCTCCAGGCCGAGATCCCTCGCCCCAAGCCGAAGCAGCGCTTCGAGCGGGTGCGCGAGGCGGCCGTGCTGCTTAGGCGCCGGGGCCGCGTGCTGTTGGTCCGCTGCGGCGACGAAGGGCGCTGGGCCGGGCTGTGGGACTTCCCGCGCTTCCGCGTTGAGCAAACCGAGCCGGAGGCCGTGCGCCGTGAGCTGGTCGAACAGATGGCCCGGCTCTGCGGCCTGGTCGTGCGCCCGGCCGACCGCATCAAGACGATCAAGCACGGTGTGACCCGGTTCCGCATCACGCTCGACTGCTACCGGGCCGACTACGTGGGCCGCGCTCGGCAGCGGCCCGCTGCACCCGAGCTGAAATGGCTCCGCCCGAACGAGTTCGACCATTATCCGTTGAGCACGACGGGGCGGAAGCTGGCAAAGCTGGCCGACGGCAAGCCAGCTCCAAGAAGGGGACGGAGCTGATTTGCCGGCACGGCCCGAAGGGTGTTTCGCACAAATCAGCCCCGTCCCCTTCTTGTCCGAACAGTTACTGTTCGGACGACTCGTCCTCCAGGCCGTTTGCGTCCCAGAGCGGCGTGCCGCAGCCGGGGCACCACTTGAAGGAATAGGAGGTGACCCGATAACACCCCGGGCAGATCTTCTTGCGCCCCAGGATAGAAGACCCCAGCAGGCTGATGCCCGACTCGCCGCCGGCGTGGCGGGGGTCCTGGTGGACTTCGTCGGGCACGCCGGGCCCGACGCCGGCCTCCTCCTCTTCCTCGGGCCCCGGCTCGGGAGGCGGCGGTGGGGGGCCCAGCACGTCCAGGATCACGTCGTCGGTGACCGCGGACGGATCGGGCACCTGCACCCGGGCCTTGCACCGCGGGCACAAGCCGCTCTGACCGGCAAAGCGGTCTTTCACCCTCAATACGTGCCCGTTGGGACACCGCACCTCAATGGCCATCGCACCTGCTCGTTGCGGGAGTGGGAGAACGCGGTGGCGACGCACCTTGATTCTAGCGGAGGGCCCTGGCCCCGCACAAGGGGATACCTCTTTCCGGTGGAAGGAAAACCGATAGAGAGTGTCGGGATTGTTTGGCTCGGCGCGGCTCCTATTTTACCGGCTTCCCCTTCTCCAGGCTAACGTATGCCAACCAACCGATGAACTCTTGGTCCTTGCTGAAGCGGGCGCCCGTGAGGATGCCCGAAATCCTCGCCTTGCAGTCCACAACCGTGTTCCGCGGCAGCGCTCGCCAGTCCGCGAGACTCGCAGGGTCGGGCTTCAAACTGAGAAGGATGAACTCCTCGGTCTTGCCCACAAACGTCGTTTTTCCCTTGCCTCCCCCGCTTTCTCGGAAGTCGACCTCTCCTTTGTCAGTGAGGCCCAGGAAGGTGATCTTCCATCGGACTTCCTTGGATTGGAACTCTCGCACCGCGCCGGGTGAGGCCAAGCCGTCGACGTTGGGCGCCCCAAAAGGGGTCTTGGTCGCGGCGGGCTTAGGGACCGCCTCCAGCGCCTCTGCAACCGCCTTGCGGAACGCGGAGATGTCGGTCTTCCATGCCCCCCCCATCTTGCCACAGCCGGCGACCAACAGGCCACCCACCAGAGCGGTCGCCACCGCTGAGCAACAAAGTGGCTTTCGCATTATTGTCCCCCTTCTCCCTCAGTCGTCGAAAGAGTACGTTCCGGCACTCGCGCGAACGTGAGTTGGCTGGCGGACTCTTCTGGATCGAAGATCGTGGCGCGGAAGTTGCCCGAAGCCAATCCGGGGGGGCTGCCCACCAGGGCCTATTCTCGCGGAGCCTCGGCCTGGAGCGAGGCGCGGTCCGTCAGCCGTGCCCCGCAGCCGGGACACCACTTGAAGGAAAATGAAGTCATCCTCCCACAGCGGGGGCAGAACTTCTGCCGCCGCAATATGGACGAATCGAGCGGGCCAAGGTCCCGGGGACGGCTATGTCCGTTGCGCCGGGGGACCTGGTGTACATAGTCCTCGGTCGGATCGGGCGAGAGACCGTCGGCTGCCTCCGCGGGGGGGTTCGGCGGACACCCGAGGATGCTCATGATGTCGTCCTCCGAGACCCGCCGGCGCGGCACCCGCACCCTCACGTGGCACTGCGGACAGCGGCCGAACTTGCCCCGGTGCTTCTCGTCAACCTGTAGCAGATGCCCGTTTGGGCAGCGAACCTCGATGGTCATAAGAGTCTGGGAGTCGAACTGACGAGCTGCGATCTGGCAACGGCCGTCCCCTGGCAACGAGCGGTCCCACTCATTCCATGCTAATTGGGGATCGCCCGGATTCAATTGCCGTCCTTGTGCATTTTGCCCATGTTTACAAGCCTGGTCGTCTTGCGGAGCACCACTTTACGGGGGGAGCGACCGACCCGTAAGGAGCGTCTCCCCGGGCCGCGGGTGTGCCACTGCTTCGCAGAAGCAGCGCTGAGCGTACCTCGCTCTCGTGGCACTGCTTCTGCGAAGCAGTGGCACACTCCGGTAAGAAGAGTGGGTCAGCGGTCCAGCAGCCGCAGCATCGCCGCGAAGGAAAAGTTGGCCCGAAACCGCCGGTCGAGCTCGCGGGCCCGGCTGCGCAGGGCCGAGAGCGGCTCGCGCTGCTCGGACGGGGAGGCCACGACCACGACGTTGGTCGTCGAGACCCGAAAGACGTGAGTCTGGCGGAAGGCGGCGCGGAGGGTTTCGAGGTCCCCCGCCACGCGGGGGTGCTGATTGAGGTTCACGACCACGACGCCTCCGGGCGAGAGCTTGCCCTTCAGCCCGCCGTAAAACTGCTCGGTCTTTAGGCGCAGCGGCACGCCCGTGGCGTCGGTCTCGGCCGAGGGCTTCAAGAACGCGTCCAGGTAGATCACGTCATAGCGGACGTCGGTCGCTTTGAGGTATTCGAGTCCGTCGGCGGTGGTGATCGTGAGCTTGTCGTCCGGACGGGTGCCGAACTGCTCGGCGGCGATCTTGACGACCACCGGGTCGATCTCCACGGCGTCGACCACAAGCTCCGGCTCGTGGTGCCGGAGGAAGCGGACCATGGCCCCGCCCCCGAGTCCCACGACGGCCACGCGCCGCGGGTCCGGCTGGAAGAGGTAGCTGGCGAACATCACCTGGGTATAAGGCACCAAGAGCACGTGCGGGCGGCGGACGTCCATCACGGTCTCGACTGCCTCGACGCCGTTGTTGCGCACGAAGATCAGCGAGCGCACGCTTCCCCGGCGCCGGACCCGGACGTGGGAGAACTTCGAGCGGACGTCGATCTCGAGCACGCCGGAGCCCAGCGGGGCGCGCCCGGCCCGGGCCGCCGGCGCCGGCGCTTCGAGAAGAAGAAACAAGGCCAGCAACGCGAAGAGAGACGACGAAGAAGGGCGCGGCCGATTCATGCTCGCGGCGGCCTATCGGGTGGAGGGGAGGTCGATCATGGCCTTGACCACGCCGTCGCGGTAGCCGGCCACCAGCTCGAAGGCGTCGCGGATGTCCGCCAGCGGGAAGCGGTGGGTCACCATCGGGTCGGCGTCGACGTGGCCTTCGCCGATCAGCCGGATCGTCGGCGCCACGCAGCCCTTCTGGCGACGGACGTTCTTCAGCGTCAGCTCGCGGCGGCGCATCGTGTGTACGTCGAAGGGGATTCGCTTCTCCTCGGGGATGCCCACCAGCACCAGGGTCCCGCCGGGGGTGAGCAGCGCTTGGGCCTGGTCGATGCAGGCCGGGTCGCCGGAGCACTCGAAGGCCAGGTCGAGCCCCCAGGGCTCGTGCCGGGCGATCTGGGCGACCACGTCGTCGTCTTGGGGGTTGCCCGCCCAATCGGCCCCGAGCCGCCGGGCCATCTCCACGCGCGGGCCCAAGAGGTCGGTCACGTAGACGCTGCACGGCGCGGTGGCCTTGCAGCACAAGAGCACGCCCAGCCCGATCGGCCCCGCCCCGAAAACGGCGATCCTCGCGGCCGGATAGACTTCGCCGAGCTTCGTGGCGTAGAGCGCGATCGCCAGCGGCTCGACCAGCACGGCCTGGTCGAGGGTCATCTCGTCGGGAATGGGCAGGCAGTTCGCCGCCGGCAGCACGCGATACTCGGCCACGGCACCCGGGGCCTCGTCCGGGCAGCCCATGAAGCGCAGCTCCCGGCACGTGTTCACGCGCCCGGCACGGCACTGGTCGCACTCGCCGCAGATGATCGCGGGATCGATGGCCACGCGTGTGCCCGGCCCCAACCCCGTGACCGCGGGCCCGACCTGTTCGATGGTCCCGGCACATTCGTGACCCAAGGTGGCCGGGTAGGTAAGCCGCTGGTCGCCGATCCCGCCGCGGGCGTAGTAGTGTACGTCCGAGCCGCACACGCCCACGCGCTCGATCCGCACGAGGACCTCGTCGTCACGCTCAAGCGACGGCCTCTCTTCCCCGCGTATTTCCAGCTCCCTGAGTCCGGTGAAATAGGCGACCTGCATGGGGAGTCCTTATAGCCCCTCCGGCTTGAAGTCGGTGTGGGTATCGTAGATCTGCCAGGCGGCCGAGCCGTTTTCGAGCTTGATACGGTGCAGGGTCAGGCCCACGAAGAACGTGGTTTTCCGCCCGGCGTCGTCGAACGTGACGGCGAAGACCTGATAGAGCTTGTCGCGGTCGCCTTCCGATTCCTGGCCGTCCGTCTCGTAATAGCGGACCACGGCGCTCTTCCCCAGGGCCAGGAGCGTTCGCACCACCGGGCGTTTGACGTAGTCCAAGAGCATCCGGTGCCAGCGGGGGCCTTCGCGATAGAACTGCGTGAGCCCTTGGTCGAGCGGGTGGCGCTCGCGCGGGGCGAGGGTGAGCTGGAACGCCTTCTTCGGGTCGCGCTCGGCCAAGAGTTCGAACCACAGCCGGGCGAAGCGTTGCCCCTCGCTGCGCACGAGTGCACGGTAGGTCATCCGCTCGGCCACGGCGGCGGTGCCGAAGAGCACCGAGAGGACCAGCCCGGCAAGGGCCGCTTTGCGCCCGATCAAGGCCGGGGCGGCTTGGGCGATGTTCCGCAGCGCCAGCGTGCAAAGCAGAACGCCGGCCAGGGGGACCAGCCACGCCAGCGGATCGACCAGCGCAGCGGCGGAGAGCAGCCCCAGGATCAAGCCCGCCATGGCCGAGACGCTCATCGCCCGGTATTCGGCGATGTCGTCGTCCTGATGGTGTTCGGTCAGTTGGGGTTTGGTGTGACTGGACATCCCGTCACTCTACCACGGCGGGCTGTTCGGATCGATGCGGATCGACTTGGTTCCCTTTTTGGCCATGTGCCCTTCGAGCTTCGCCCGGCGCGTGGCGTACTTCGGCAGCAGCTCGCCGTTGCGGTCGAACACGGCCAGCCGCTCCTCCCAGTCGGCGTCATCTTCGCGGGTCCCGTAGGCATTCTTCTTGATTTCCTCTTCGCTCAAACCGCGGCAGAACTGGCCGCGCGAGACCTTCTGCACGAACCCCAGCCAGAGCCGATCGGGGGCCAGTCCCAGAAACATGCGTTGCTCCGGCTGAAAACCCCCGGCGAACGGCTCCCGGCCCACCGGGGCCAGGTGGATCGAGAACATCGTGAAGCAGACCATCACCCAACCGATCCACAGGGCGAAGAACGTGCTGCCGATCCGGTCGGCCAGCTTCATGAAGCGGACCTTCACCCGGGAGGCGAAGTGGGTCAACAGCCGGAAGATCCCCGCGAACAGCACGAACAGCCCCCACAGGGCGAGGAAGTCCCAGGCGAAGGTGAAGGAGTACTCTTGCGCATCGAGCCAATCGGCCAGCGGCTCGTAGAAGTTCGTGGCCAACAGCGCGGCCGTGACGACGTTGACCAGCCGGATCGCGTTGCTCCACATCCCCTCCATGAAGAGGAAGCCGACGCACAGGCCGATGATGAGGATCAAGATCAGGGTTAGCATGGCTCTTCACGCTCCAAAGCAAGAAACCCCTCGTTCCCATGCTCTGCATGGGAACGCTTGGTATCGACGCTCTGCGTCGGGATCCGCGTCGTCAGGACTGTTTCCTCTTCCGGGGACGCGGAGCGTCCCGGCAGTGGGTTCCCATGCAGAGCATGGGAACCAGCGGTCTACTGTTTCAACACTCTCATCAGCTCCGGCAACGAGGTCGTTCCCTTGGCCACCAGCAGGATCCCCTCCTCCTGGAAGCTTTTCATGCCGTCCTTGCGCGCGGCGCTACGCATCAGCTCGAGCTTCGGTTTGCCGGCGAGCACCTTGCGCACGGTGTCGCCCACGGTCAAGAGCTCGAACAGCGCGGTCCGCCCGTAGTAGCCCACGCCGCCACAGTGTTCGCAGACCTCCTCGGGCTGCTGGGGCGGGCGGTAAAAGGCCCGGATGCGCCCCTGGGGAATGCCGAGCTGCTGGAGCACCTGCGGGGCGGGCATGTACGCCTCTTTGCACTTCTCGCACAGCTTGCGGATCAGGCGCTGGCAGAGCACGGCCCGGGCCGCCCCGCCCAGCTCCTCTCCCGAGACACCGATCGCCAGCACGCGCAGGAGCGCCTCGGCACAGTCCTTCGCCCGCATGGTGCTCAGGACCAGCCGGTTCTCGCCCGTCGCCTCGGCCAGCAGGCTGACGGTCTGGGCGTCGGGCAGGTCGCGGCAGACCACCACGTTGGGCTCGGTGCGGAGGATCTTGGGCAGCAGGTCGGCCGGCGACTGGCCTTCGGCCGGGTTGTAGGTGGTGACCGGCACGTTCTCCACCTCGCCGTAGCGCTTGTCCTCGGCCTCGATCGCGGTGAACTCCCGCATCAGCCGGTCCATCTGGCGCAGCACCACGTCCATGGTCGTGCGAAGCCCCGCCCCCGGGACCGACGAGAAGAAGAGCATCCCCGATTCGAGGTTCAACAGCTCGGCGAGCTGCTCCTGCATCTTGGGACGCATCCCCAGCTCGTCGAGGGTCTTCAGATGAACCGCCTTTTCCTCCAACTGGATCAGCACCCGCTCGCCGGTCTTCGTGCCTTGGCTGCTGAGCGTGGCGTCCTTCTTGATTTCCATGAGGACTTCGGTGGCGGCCGGGCTGTCGACGAACTCGGGCTTGAGGATCTGGCCTTTTTGCACCGGCGTGCTGGGACCCACCTTGTTGAACACGGCTTGCGAACGGACCAGTCGGGCGATGCGGGGGTCCAGGACGGGCTTGCGCGCGGCGGCCCGCTTCTGGACAAGCTCCGGCGGAGGGCCCTGGGGCGCGGGGGCCGCGGCAGCGGGGGCCGGAGCCGCGGCCGCTTCCGGCACCGTCATCGCGATCAGAAGGTACTCCTTGCCGTCGTGGCTGACCGTGCGCATGTCGGCGGCGCCGGTGGCCCCCGACTGCGACTTGGCGGCGGCGGCCACGGCCGCCCCGAACATCTTGGCCTGCTGCGGATCGGTCCAGGGCCTTCCCGGCACCGCCTTGAGCATGGCGCCGGCAGGCAGAAGCCCCGCGCCCGCGAGCCCCTGGACTTCGGCGCGGGTCGGCTGGAACCCGTTTCCGGCGACGATTACTTGGACGGGCATCGGTCGGCTCTCATGACGGTTCCAGGTCGCGCAGCACGTCCGGGCGCACGACGAAGTAATCGACGCCGAACTGCCCCTGTTGACGGTTCTGGCGGTCCTGGGGGTTTAGGCCGCAGAGGGTTTTCAGGGCCTCCAGGGCCGGGTCGGCAGAGTCGCGCTCCAGCGGCTCGCGCTGCAACCACACGCCGTCGACCATATACCGCACGGCCACCCCCTGCTGGGCGTAGTCCAGCACGATGGCGCTGGCCCGGCACGACATCCCGTCGGCGAGGATTTCCCGGGCCGCGGTGAGCCCCGGGTGCTGCCGGGCGCGGAGCAGCCGGGCGCTGCTCTCCCGCTCGTCGGGGCCGCGGGCGCGGACCGTTACCGGGGCGCCGGTGGTGTGGGCCTGCGGGGCCTCGGCCGCGATCTTGATGCCCACCATCTTCAGGTAGCTTGCCGCCAGCCAGCGCAAATGCTCCTTGGTGAGCACCTTCTCGCTGGGCTCCACGCGGGAGTTGCGGTAGATGATGTAGGTCGTAAGCGGGCCCGCGTAAGCCAGCACCAGGAGTATGAAGCCGAACCAGAAGTAGGGGATCAGCCACACCAGCACGAAGGCGCCCATGAAGCTGCCGAAGGCGATGGGGTTCCAGCGGAGGTAGTCGAACTGGAGCTCCACGCAATCGCGGCTGAGCCAGTCGGTCGTGATGACCCAGAACAGGAAGATCACCCAGCAGGCGACGATCTTCAGCGTGCTCAGGTAATAGCCCGGCCCGCGGAAGTCCTTGCTGAGCTGCACGCCGGGCCAATGCCCCCCCTCGGCGGCGGCCGCGGCCGGGGCCAACAGCCCCACCAGCAGGGCGGAAATGACCAGAAGCAGCAGCAGTCGGCGCATCAGAGTATCCCCGGTTCGCTGATCTCGATGCCTTTAAGCGCCATCTTCAGGGCCTCGGGGTTGGGGGCCACCTCGAAGGCGGTGGCGCGGTCGATCATGTCGCTCTCGACCAGCTCCTTGAGACTCTGAATGAAGTCCTGCATGCCCTCCTCCCTGCCGATGCGGATGGCGTCGACCAGCTTCAGGTCCTCCTCTTCCATGATCAGCTTTCGCACGGTGGGGTTGAACTTCATGATCTCGACGGTGGGCACGCGTCCCACGCCTTCCATGATCGAGGGCAGCAGCTTCTGGGCGATGATGGCCTTCATGTTGAAGGCCAGCGCCCCGCGGATCGCCATGTGCATCGACTTGGGGAACAGGTCGAGGATTCGCCCGATGGTGCTCGGCGCGGTCGAGGCGTGGATGGTGCCGAACACCAGATGGCCCGTCTCGGCCGCCTGGATGGCCGTCTCGAACGTCTCCCGGTCGCGCATTTCGCCGACCAGCATCACGTCGGGGTCCTCGCGCACGGCGTGCTTCATCCCGATCATGAAGTCCTTCACGTCCATGCCGATCTCCCGCTGGTTGATCAGGCATTTGTCTTCGGTGAAGGTGAACTCGATCGGGTCCTCGAGCGTGAGGATGTGCTTGCGGTAGTGGTGGTTGACCCAGTCGAGCATCGAGGCGATCGTGGTGCTCTTGCCCGATCCGGTAATGCCCGCCAGCAGGATCATCCCCTGGCTAAAGCGGCAGAGGTCGGCCAGGGACTCGGGAAGGTGCAGGGCCTTGAAGTCGGGGATCCAGTTGTTCACGCGCCGGGCCACCAGGCCCACGTGCCCCATCTGCTGGAGCACGTTCACGCGAAACCGCCACGTCTTGTCCTCGATATCCAGGGTGTAGGCGAAGTCGACGCCGCCGTCCTCCTCGAAGATCCGCTTGCGGCGCTCGTCGACGTTGATCATCGGGAACACGAGCCGCACCATCTCCTCGTCGTCGACCGGCGGGCGGTTCAGCGGCCGGAGCGACCCGTTCACGCGAACGTACGGCGCACGCTCCGCCTTCAAGTGCAGGTCGCTCCCCTCGAGCTTCACCAGCGCGCGGAAGAGCTTGTCGATCTCAAGCTCTTCCTGCTTGACGACGAATCGCTGCTCTTCGGCTTCCACGGTCGTGGACATGATTCAGTCCCTCTTTGGAGTGCGGCGATTCATCGCCGCTTTTCGACCTTCCTTCCAAGTAACGAGATTCACGACAGCGGGTTCCTACGATCAACTTTCCGTCGTTGCAGCCGCTCAAAAAGCGGCGATAAATCGCCGCACTCCAAACGCTCACAACCGCACCGGCACCCCCCGCGCCTGCATCACCCGTTTCGTCTCCTCGATCGTGTACTCCCCGAAGTGAAAAATGCTCGCGGCCAGGGCCGCCTCGGCGCCGCCCAGCAGGATCGCGTCGGCCAGGTGGTCCGGGCAGCCGGCCCCGCCGCTGGCCACCACGGGAATCCGCCCCGCCGCGGTCACCGCCCGGGTAATCTCCAGGTCGTAGCCGTCCTTGGTCCCGTCGGCGTCCATGCTGGTAAGCACGATCTCGCCGGCCCCCAGGCGCTCGGCCTCCCGGGCCCAGGGCACCGCCTCCAGCCCGGTGGGTATCCTACCGCCGTTGATATGCACCTCCCAGACCTCGCGGCCGTTCTTTTGCACCCGCTTCGGGTCGATGTTCACCACGATGCACTGGCTTCCGAACCGCCGGGCGGCCTTTTCGACGAACTCGGGATTGCGGCACACCGCCGAGTTGATCGACACCTTGTCGGCCCCGGCGCTCAACAGCGCCCGGATGTCGTCCAGGTTGCGGATCCCCCCGCCCACGCACAGGGGCATGAAAATCACCTCGGCCGTGCGCCGGACCACGTCGAGCATGATGTCCCGCCCCTCGTGGCTGGCCGTGATGTCCAGAAAGACCAGCTCGTCGGCCCCCTCCTGCTCGTAGCGCGCGGCGACCTCGACCGGATCGCCGGCGTCGCGAAGGTTCAGGAAGTTGGTCCCCTTGACGACCCGGCCCCGGTCCACGTCGAGACAAGGGATCACCCGTTTGGCGAACATGCACGTCTCGCGACAAGCCGACTTACCCGACCCCCGGGGCAGGCAGACCACCCCGCGGGATTGCCAAATCCTTAGTGTAAGCCGCCCGCGCGGACCGGTCAACGGGCTGGGCGCCGGCCAAGGCTTCGGAGCGGCCGAAAAACAGCGGTCGCCTTCTGCGGGTAGAGAATTGCGGACTACCGAGTAGTCTTGACCCCCTCCTCCCCGGGGGGTGGCGGTGTTTGCCGGGGCGCGGCTAGAATCGGGTAGCTTAGCCTCCTGGCCCGATGGGTGGCTATCGCGATCTTTCTCTGAATCTCCTCGATTCGGAGGCCGATCCTCTTGACATATGTTCACATATCGAGTAAAGAAGCAAACGCCAGTTGCCAGTTGCGGGAGGAGGATCAAGCCATGCCGGTGCTGCAATTCAAGGGCAAGACGGCGGTGGAGAACTACCACCACACCGTCCCGCACCACCGGCTGGAGTTCGACGCCAAGCTTTCGCTCTTGGGCAAAGGCGAAAAACCTTCGCTGGACGGCAATCTCATCATCGAAGGCGATAACCTGCTGGCGCTGAAGGCCCTGCTGCCTACGCACGCCGGCCGCGTGAAGTGCGTCTACATCGACCCGCCCTACAACACCGGCGAGGAGGGCTGGGTCTACAACGACAACCTCACCCAGCCGCAGTTCAAGGAATGGATCGGCCGCACCGTCGGCAAAGAGGCCGAAGACGCCTGCCGCCACGACAAGTGGTGCTGCATGATGTATCCGCGTTTAACACTTCTTCGTGAATTGTTAAGCGAAAACGGCATTTTGTTCGCAAGCATCGACGACAATGAGCACGGATTGCTTCGGTTAATGTTGGACGAAGTTTTCAGGACGGAGATGCCGCTTGCCACATTCGTTTGGAAGCGACGAAGCCCAACGGGAATGCGAGCTGATCCTGTTTCAGTTGACCATGAGTACGTGCTCGCCTACGCAAAGAGTCCGAAACACGTCGAGTTGACAGGCACCGTGATGACGGAAGAAGACTACCCGTACCAGGACGAGGTAGGGCGTTACGCAAGCACGGACCTAACGATCGGCATGTCACGTGAAGATCGGCCAAATCAGTTTTACACGCTTGAGAACCCACGCACGAAGAAGAAGTACCCGGGCAACCCAGATCGTGTCTGGCGTTTTGAGCCCAAAGAAATGAAACGCGTCATAGCTGAAGACTTAATTATATGGCCAGAAGACCATCCTGGACGGCGAATGACGCGCCCGCGATTCAAGACTCGATTCGATCCATTCGATCCGAAGATCAAGCCAGCCTCTAGTTGGATTGAGGGCCACGTGCGAAGTGAATCGGATGACATTGACCGCGACGAGCGAACGCTCCATACCGGGCTTAATCAGGAGGGTGGCCGGATACTGCGCAGGATGTTCGGCAAGAAGGTCTTCAATTATCCCAAGCCACCCTCCTTGATCCGTTCGCTTGTTGAGATCGCCACGGGAAACGGTGACATCGTCTTGGATTCATTTGCCGGGAGTGGGACCACGGGTGAATCGGTATTGAGAGCAAATGCACGCGATGGAAAACAGCGACACTTCATTCTCGTACAACAGCCGTACGACAATAAGGCACACGAGACGAATGGTTTCAATGTTTGTCGCCAAGTAACTGCACCACGTGTTAAAGCGGTCATTCAAGGCTTCGAATACGGCAAGGAAACGAAACGGAAGAGAACGGATGGCGTTGGCGGTAACTTCACATACTTTCGCGTCGGTGAGCCGCTCTTTAGCGAATACCGCGACTTCGGCAAGAAGCTGCCGGACTGGGAGACATTGGCACGTTACATTTTCTACACGGAGAGCGGCCGGGAATGCGATTCGCGGAAGCTCAACGAGAAGTCGGGCTTCATCGGCTCGACCGAGGCTGCCGGCGGCACGTCGTATTACCTGCACTATTCGCCCGACAACGAGGAAAACGAGCGGGTCAGCCTGCACACGCTTGCCAGGCTCGTGAAGAAGGACAAGAATAAGAACCTCGTCATCTACGCGGAGCGCGTCTGGCTGCACGGCGACGAGCTGGCCAGGTTCGAGGCCGAGCACGGACGCAAAATTCGACCGATGGTCGTTCCCTTCGGCCTGAGGTGACTGATGGACCTGAAACGCTTCCAAGAAGGGGTAGTCAAGGACGCCGACGACTTTCTGCGAGCCGTCGCCGCCGAGCGCGCAGCCGGCAACGTCGATTACGCTGCCGCCAGTGCCTGGCGCAAGGAAGGGCGCCGCCGCGGCGACCTCAAACTGTACGTCGAGCGCCGCAACGGCCTGGACGAAGAGCTCCCCCATTTCTGTATCAAGGTCCCCACCGGCGGTGGCAAGACGCTCTTAGCCACCCAGATTCTCGGCTCGATCTACCGCATCCTGCTGACGGAGCGCCGCGGGGCCGGGCTGGTCCTGTGGGTCGTCCCCTCGAGCCAAATCTACCGCGACACGCTCAAGCGGCTCCGCGACCGGCGCGACCTGTACCGCGTGATGCTGGAGCACGCGCTCTCGCGCCGGATCGAAGTCTGGGAGAAGCACGAAATCGCCCGGCTCACACCCGGCCGCTTGCGAGAGTGCCTCAACATTCTGGTCGTGCAGCTCGCCAGCACCAACCGCGAGACGAAAGAGCAATTGAAATTCTTCCGCGATTCGGGCGGCAACATCGTGCAGCACTTTCCGCCCGAGGACGCCTACGAAGCCCACCGGAAACTCAAAGCCGATTTCCCCAACATGGAGATGTTGGTCGAGGACGAGGCCGCCGGCCAATATCTCGCGAAAACGTCGATCGGCAACCTGGTGCGCATGTGCCGCCCGGCCGTCGTCGTGGACGAAGGGCATAAGGCCGTGAGTCAACGGGCCCAAGACACGATTGAAGGGTTCAATTCGTCCATCCTGGTAGAGCTTTCAGCCACGCCGCACAAAGGCGCGAACGTCCTCTCGCGCGTCAGCGGCCAGCAATTGCTCGACGAGGAAATGATCAAGCTGCCGCTCAATATCGCCACCTCCGGTTTGAGCGATTGGAAAGCGCTTTTGACCCGTGCCCGCGACAAGCGGCAATCGCTGCAAATCAAAGCCGACGAAGCTCTCGCCGCCGGACTTACCGGCCAGCGCATCCGCCCGATCGTGCTCGTTCAGGTGGAGCGCACCGGGAAAGAACAGCGCGGCGCCAGGGCGGCCGGCCGTTTGCTCGTCCACAGCGACGACGTGCTGGAGTACTTGACCCAGCGGCTGTCAGTCCCCAGCGTGGCGGTCCGCATCAAGACCGCCGAAAACGACGGCCTGGAAGACGTCGAGCTGATGGACGCCGATTGCCCGGTGGAATGGATTATTACCAAGAGCGCGTTGCAGGAAGGATGGGACTGCCCCTACGCTTACATTCTCGTATCTCTCAACAACACGGGCAGCACGAGGGCCATGACGCAACTGGTCGGCCGAGTGCTCCGGCAACCCTTCCAGCAGCGCGTCCCGGATGCCTACTCGGACCTGAACGAAAGCTACGTCTACTGCCTCCACCAATCCGCCGGCGATATCGCCAAACAGGTAAAGAGTGCGCTGGAAAAGGAAGGGTATGAAGGAGATCTGTCCGGGGTCGTCGTAAACGCGGCCGACGGTCAGCCGGAGCGCACGCGGCGTGAGGTCCGGATTCGGCCGCAGTATCGCAGCTTATACGGCCGGGAGTTCGAGGGCCAGATCTATCTGCCGCGGTTCTGCGTCAAGGAAGGCAAACGGTCCGTCCCGCTCGATTACTTCGAGCATCTCATTAGCCAGGTGCGCGTCGACGAGTTCGACTACTCCCAGGTGCATTGGGACCTGCAACAGACGATCAAAGACGCCAAGGACCGTTATTACTCGATGACGCTCGGCAGCGATATTGCCCGCGAGCGGGAAACGGAGATCGATCTTTGGGAGGAAGACGAGAAGGTGCTGGCCTGGATGGTGGCCAGTCTTCGATACGACTATCTCAGCTTTAGGCAGTTGCGGCGAATCGTACACGCGGTCTACGACCGGCTCATCGCTTATCACCTTTCCGGAATGGTGAAGACGCGGTTAGCGCTCGTAAAGACCGAAGTTCGTAAGCGCGTTGAAGAATTCATCCAAGGAGAAGTCGACCTGCAAACGCAAGCGGCATTCAACCGGTTATTCGACGCCGACCGGATTCACTTCTATCTGGAGTGCAAAGAGTGCCGGTTTACCATCCCCGAGTCGATCGAGGTCAAATCACTCGGCCCGTTGACGCCACTGACCCACGACGATGGCTCGCACGTCGAGCGGTCGCTGTTCGACTTCATCGAGCGAGAAGGCAAGAACGAGTACGAACGCAAAGTCGCGCTCTGCCTCGATAAACACGCTGACGTGCTTTGGTGGTTCCGCAATCGTGTCGGCCCTGAGAACTTTGCGGTCCAAGGATACAAACGGCAGAAAATGTATCCCGATTTTGTCGTGCAGCAGAACTCCGAGGGCCGCAAGTTCCATCACGTGCTCGTAATCGAGAGCAAGGGCGCCCATCTTGAGGGCAATCCGGACACGAATTACAAACGCGACGTGGCATCTTTCTTCTCGAAGGCCGGCCGCCGCGTGTCGTGGCAACAGCTCGGTAAGGATTTCAAGGACCACGTGTTCCGCTTCCAAATCCTCGACGAGGCCCAAGACCACGGCCGCGATTGGAGCGATGCGCTTATGGAAATCCTGAGCGCCGGCGATTGAATCAGGTTGCACGATCAACCTTCGTTTTGCGCTGCCTCGCGGCTTTCCTCACGCCGGCTCCACCACCTGCTCGCAATCGGGCAGTGACGCCAGGAACATCCGGCCGTAGGGCTTGGTGCGCACCCGGGGGTCGAGGATGACGACCATGCCCGTGTCCCGCTGGGTGCGGATCAAGCGGCCGAAGCCCTGTTTGAGCTTGAGGATCGCCTCGGGCAATTGGTACTCGCGGAAGGGGTTGCCGCCGGCGGCCTTGATGGCTTCGAGCCGGGCTTCCAAGAGCGGGCGGTCGGGCACGCTGAAGGGCAGGCGCGCGATGATCACGTTGGTGAGCGCCTCGCCCGGCACGTCGACCCCCTGCCAGAAGCTGTCCGTGCCGAAGAGCACGCTGCGGGGATTGGCCTTGAACCGCTCGAGCATCTGGCTCCGCGGCAGCCCGTCGGCCTGGCTCAACAGCTCCAGGTCCTGCTCCAACAGCCAATCGCCCAGCGCGCCGGCCGCCTGGCGCATCATCCCGTAGCTCGTAAAGAGCACGAACGCCCGGCCGTCGGTCCGGGCCACGTAGCGGCGGATCATCTCGACGGCGCTTTGCAGGTACTCCTGGGGTTTTGTGCCCGGGTCGGGCATCCCCCGGGGCAGCACCAGTTTTGCCTGGCGGCGGTAGTCGAACGGGCTGCCCAAGAGCAGTGTCTCGGCCTGCGTCAGCCCCACGCGCGACTGGAAGAAATCGAACCGGCCCGCCGCGGCCAGCGTGGCGCTGGTCATCACCACGGTGGGCACCTTCTCGAAAAGCCGCTCGCGCAGGATCGGGCCCACGTCGATCGGCGCGGCGGCCAGCGTGATCCTTCGCCCGCGGCGCCCGCTGGTCGATTCCACCCAGTACACGGCCCCCTCCATCTGCTGCCGGTGCCAGGCATCGAGCCCCCCGGCCAGGGCCGTGAGGCGCTCGGCCGCGGCGGTGAGGTCCTTTTTCTCCTCGGGCTTCTTGACGTCTTTGGCGTCGCGGCGCACGGTGCCGGCCAGTTGCTTCAGCCCCTCGCTCAGCGGATTCGGCACGAGGGCCGGCTGGCGCACCCGGCCGTTGCCGCCCCCCTGGCCGTGAAACCAGGCGTCGACGGCGCCAAAGAACCTCTCGGCCCGGCCGTAGCAATCGACCACCTGCTGCTGGGCCTGGCCCAGGCCGTGGTGTACCAACAGCCCCCGGTTGCGGTGGTCGTTGTAGAGCTTTCGCAGGATATAGTCGACCTGCGCGCTGGTGACGCGGAGCCCCAGGTGGTCGCCGGCCACGGCCTCGAGCGTGTGGGCCTCGTCGAAGACCACCACCTGGTAGTCGGGCAAGATGCTGGCCCCGCTCTGGCGCAGGGCCAGATCGCTGAAGAACAGGGCGTGGTTGACCACCAGAACTTGGGCCTGTTGGACGCGCGACCGGGCTTCGTAATAGAAACACTCACGGTAGGCCGGGCAACGGCGGCCCATGCAGTTGCCGTGGTCGCTGGCCACCTCGTCCCACACGCTCGGCCAGGGGCGAAAATCCAGATCGGAGAGCGAACCATCGTCGGTATTTTTTGACCACTTGCGGATTCGCCGGAGCTGGTCGGCCTCCTCATCGCGGTCGAAGAGGCTGCCCATCCGCCCGAGGGCGTTGCGCAGGCGCCGGCGGCTTAGATAGTTCCCCCGACCTTTGACCAGCACGGCCGAGAACTTCAGCGGGACCACGTCCTTCAGAAACGGGATGTCCTTGGCGATGAGCTGCTCTTGGAGGCTGATCGTGTGGGTGGAGACGACGACGCGGGGCGGCGGGGCGTCGTCGGCGTCGGGGTCGGAGGTTTCGGCGGCGCGGCCGGGCCCGCCCGGCTTCGAGGCCGCGTGGAGGATCGCCGGCACCAGGTAGGCGAAGCTCTTGCCCACGCCGGTCCCCGCCTCGACCACGAGGTGGCCCGGGCGGCGGATCGCGGCCTCGACGGCCTCGGCCATGGCGAGCTGCTCGGGCCGGTGCTCGTAGCTGGCCAGCCGCGCGGCGATGCGGCCTCGCGGTCCCAGGATTTCGGTGGCGGGGAGCATGGGTTTCAGCGTACCAGTTCGTCGTCACAGCGGGTAGGGCGGCGAGGGAGCGAGGGAGAGACAGAGAGAAGGAGAGACGGAGAGAGGGGGAGAGGGGGCGAGGGGGAGAGGGGGAGATGCGGCCACTTGCCGTGCGCGTAATCCTGACTCTCTCCCTCTCTCCGTCTCTCTGTCTCTCCTTCTTCCCATGCCTGTTTCCCCAAGCCGGTGATTTGTGCTATGCTGTGACCCGAAGGTGGTCCCGGCGGGCGTTCCCGGCCGGGTGTCCGTCGCCGCAACTCGATAGGCGAGGCGAGCCATGGCAATCGAATTCCGCTGCACGCAGTGCAACAAACTGCTGAGGACCGCGGATCAATCGGCGGGCAAGAAGGCGAAGTGTCCGGAGTGCGGGCAGATTCTCCGCGTGCCCGCTCTCGAAACGGCGGCCCCCGGCGAGCCACCGCCGGCAGAGCCGCAGGCGGCGGAGCCCTCCGGCCCGGCAGCAGGTGCGGAGGGCGGCGCCGCTGAGACCGAGGCGGACAAGGCCAAGTCGGGCGGCTTCTTCGGCAAGATCGGGGGAATCTTCAAGCGCAAGAAGTCTTGACGTCGCCCTCGCGCCGGCGCTGCCGGGCGTGACGGCCGACGGCGCGGCGTGGTCGGCCGCCCGGCCGTGGTCCTACTGCGACTCCAGGCGGAAGTCCCAGTGGTTCTCCCCCTCGGCCGCGATCTGCACCTCCAGCTCGCTCTGGTCGTTGTACCGGGCCGGGATGTACTGCTCTTGGCGTTCTTCCAGCTTGTCGGGGAAGTCGCCGTCGGGGATCATCTCGCCCGTGCCGCGGAAGGCGGTGATTTCGACGCGGTAGGGGCCCGGGCTGGGGCCATCGCTTTCGGCGATGTGGAACTCCCCGCCGGTGAACGCCTTGCCGGCCGTGGGCCCGCCCTCAAGCGGGATCAGCAGCACCGATCCGCTTTCGACCGGCTTCCCGTCCAGCGTGATCGTCCCGGAGACCTCGACCCGCTCGATTCCGCTACCGCCGCACCCGACGGCGAATGCCAAGACCCCGGCCGTTAAGAAAACCGCGGGGCCGAAGTACCGCGAACGGTCGAAGCACATGGGCACTCTCTGCGGCTGTCCGGAAAGTGTTGGTAGTGACCCGATTCATCGGGTCTGGCTGCGAAATGGCGACCTTTGGCTGCCTGAAGACCGCATGAATGCGGTCACTCCAAACTAGAACGGTGGTTGCGTAGCCTCTTTCCCGGCCTGGCTGCTTAAGTCCTTCCAGACCTGCAAGTCGATCGAGTCGGGGACGAAATGGACCGAGCCGTCGCACATCAGCACCATCACGCCGTCGGGGTGCCGGCTGCGGGCGTCCATGTAGTGCTGATACTTGGCCCCGCCGCCCGAGTGTACGCAGGGCAAGCCCATTTCGGGCCGGTCCACGCAGCGGCCGTTGTCCGGGCCCGAGCTGTTTGGGGTCAGCTTGGTCGTGATCTGGTAGCAGGAGCTGTCTTCGTTCCAAATACGGCCGCGGCGGTCGACCGGATCGCCCTGCTCCGAGGGGGCCTGGAGCATCTCCATCATGGCCAGCGTGTTGGTCGTGCCGTCGCGGATATCGGCGATCCGGGCCCCGTACTTCAGGTAGAACGGCGCCTTCTTAACCTGGTCCATATAGGTATTTTGGCCCCAGTTGAGCCCGTAGTTACCCTTGTACTCGACGAACGAGTCGTCGGCGCTCCACATGCGCCGCGACTCGGCGCTCGGACAGTGCCAGACGCTCAGGTACATGCCGATTGCCCGCGACTGGTTGTACCAGTGCTGCGAGAAGTCGTAGAGGTCGTAGCGGCTCGTCTGCTCGAGGTAGGGCAGCATGAACACGCAGAAGGGAGTGCGGATCTCTCCGCCGTAGGACCCCGTGTTGGGGTTGACTCCGATCGCGCCGGGCGGGAACGACCTGTGGGCCGTGTGGTACTCGTGCATGGCTAGCCCGAGCTGCTTGAGGTTGTTCGCGCACTGGGCCCGCCGGGCCGACTCCCGTGCGGCCTGCACCGCCGGGAGCAACAGCGCGATCAAGATGCCGATGATGGCGATGACCACCAACAGCTCGACTAAGGTGAAGCCCTTGCGAAAAGACACTTGCATGAGAAGAGACCTTGGCGCGACGCAACGCCGGCACGTTCGGACATTCTCCCCGCGGCCACGCTCCGCGGGCTCCCGCCCGCGGCTACCAACACCAACCGCGGCTACCAACACCACCCGCAGATCGAGACGCCCATGCCCATGGCAGCAGCCGTTCGACTTCATGCGATTCCTATTGAGGGCAGTCAGGGGCACGACGAAGTCCCATGATACACCTCAGCCGACGTCGAGGAAAGTGGCCCGCCGCAGGCCCCCGAAGAGCCGTTCCTCGGTTGGCGGCGGGGCCCCAGCCCGCCGGAAGGAGGAGGCACGGGCCGCTCCTCGGCACGAAACGCGGCCGGGGTCGGGGGCGTCTCGCACTGATCCGGGCGGCGCGGTAGGATAATCCCGCCTGATCCGCCACGGCACGGCCCGCGCCACCACCCGAAAGGAGAGAACCGATGGCCGATGACTCCACGGCGAAGAAGTCGAAGCCCCTCGTCTCCCCGACGATGATCGTGCTGGGGGTGATCCTGGTCCTGGCCGGCGCGGCCCTGATCGTCGACGTGGCCGCCCGAAAAGGGGCCGAAGGGGCCTACGAAGCGATCTTGAAGAAGCTCCCCTCGGAAGAGGAAATCGAGGCCGGGGCCGAGGCCACGCCGTTGACGCAGGCCGACGTCAAAGAGTTGATGGGCCGGGACCCGGACGGGCCGGGCGAGGAACGCGGCGGCGAGCTCGTCCAGACCTTCACCTGGCGCGGGCCGCTGAAGCGATACCAGGTCTTCGTGGTCTACCGCAAGGGCGCCGAGCCGATGGTGCTGCGGGCAACGCTCAACGAGCCGCCGTAGGTGAACCCGGCGGCTTTCGTGGTCGCCCTGACCTATTCGATCTGCCGAAGCCACCCTTCCAGCGTGAAGGGGGGCGAGCCGAGCTCTCCCGGCTTAAGGCACGAGAGCTTCTCCCGCGGCGTGGGGTGCAGGCCGAAATCAGGCAGCGTTGCTCCCCGTTGGTGCAACGGCGTTCCGTAGAGACGCTCCAGCCTCACGCCGTGCTCGTCGCACCACGCGCCCGAGTTGAGCGTGGGCAACTCGCGGATCTGATCGAGTGTCATTGCGGGCGTGCCGAGATGCCGGTGAATCCACTCCAGCCCCTGCTTGTAGACGAAATACGGGCGATGGCCGCCCCCGGCCTCGAACCACGCACAAATCTTCCCCTCGGCCCCCAGGGCTTCATAGACCTTGGCGGCGCGCTCGACGGCCGCGCGGGTCCCGTTCCAGGCCCGGCCGTCGCCGTGCCGGTCGATGATCGAGTCGGCGTCGCCGTTGGTCACCAAGACGGCGCAGTGCGGCGCTCCGAGCGCGGCGTATTCGGCCCAGTTCAGGAACTCGCGCATCCGCTCGTTGGGCAGCTTCGTGCAGAGCTTCGACTGCAGGCCGACGTCGTCGTAGGCCCAGCCCGAGACGATCGCCATCTTGATCCGCGGCTCCACGGCCGCCATCCAGCCGGCCTTGGCCCCGCCCAGTGAGTTGCCGGCCACGCCGATGCGCTCGCGGTCGACGTCGTCGCGCTCGATGAGGAAATCGACGCCGCGCATGGTGTCGAAGACCAGCTTACCCATGATCAGGCGCCCCGCCCGGTCGGCGCGGTCGCTCACCGGCTTGGGATCGTGTGCGCGGGTCCCCAGGCGTCCCTGCGGATGCCGTTCCTCTTCGCCGATGGGATCCATGGCCAGGCACGCCAGCCCCAGCTTGGCGTAGGCCAAGCCGGCGTAGTTGTACTGCCACTGGCTCTTGCTGCCGCCGTGCCCGAACGTGAACACGATCGCCGGCATCTTGCCCGGCGGGTCCTTGGGGCGATAGAGGACCGCCGGCACGCGCGAACCCGGTTCGCTGGTAAAGACCCACTTTTCGATGACGACCCCGTCCCACTCGACGTCGCCGCGCCGCTCGGCTTCCAATGGGACGCGCTGGGTGGGAATGCCCAGCATCGTGCGCAGCTTGCGGCGCTGTTCGGCCTGCCAGGCAGTGAATGCCCGCGCGTCGACCTCGGCGCCGGCCTGCCGCGACGGCGCTGGGGAACACGCCTCGCCTCTGTCCGCCACGTCCTCAGCAGCAACCGCCGCGGGGACGAGACACAACAGCGCGAGCGCCGCCAGGACCCTTGGGCCACAATACCGGCACGGAACACTCATCCGGGCACCTCCTCGGCACAGACAACGGCGTCGGCGATCGCCGTCTATGCCCGTTCTCGAATACATGGGGGGGTGGACTGAACAGGAGTCAACGGAGACAACGGAGATCGCCCACTCCGTTGCCTCTGTTCTCTCCCGTTCCCATGAGCCGCCGGCCTGTTCAAAGTGCCGAAGTCGTTCTTGAGTCGTTCTTCGGCGGAGCCGCGTACGGTTACGAGCGGATTCTACTCGGCAGGGTCCAAGCCCGCCAGCAAATCGGGGAAGTGCTCCGCCCCCACCGGTGATCTTGGGGCCGTCCGGGGAGGGGCCGTGCCGGGGGGAGCGCGGCTGCCCTCTTCGCGAGAGTAGGGAAGGCGGCGCTTTTCGTGCCGGAATAGAAAAGGCCATCTTGTCTTCGTTACAATAGCGGCCCGGAGCCGTACGACGGCCAACCCGCTGCCGAGCCTCGAAAGGGAGAACGAGAATGAAACAAGTCCTGCCTGCGTGGCTGTTCCTCGGCGCGCTCGCCCTGTGGGGGTCAGGGCCGGTGCCGGCCCGGGGCCAGCCGGAGCCGGACCGCCCGCCGGAGATGATCCCGGACGCAAGCGCGCCGCGATGGCGCGTGGACCGGTTTGCGGGAAACAGCACGGCCGGGCCAGTGCTGGTACAAGGGCCGGCGCGCGAGGCCGGCGGCATGACTCGCTGTGCCGTGGCGCCGGCGCCCGACGGCTCGGTGTTCCTGGCCACCGGCGGCAAATGGGCTCACGACCGCATCGTGCGCGTCGCGCCCGACGGCCAGTTGCGCCTGGTGGCCGGCGGCGGGTCGAGCCTGGCCGACGTACCCGCCCCCCGGGCGAAGATCCTCGTGGCCACGCGGGGCAACAGCCTCGTCTACTCGGCGCCGGACGAGAGCCTCTACTTCGTCCACACCATGATCCCGGCCGTGCGACGGCTGTTCAAGAAGGAGAGTGCCTGGTTCGTCGAGACGGCGGCCGGCGATCCGAACCGCGCCGGCCAAGCGGACGGGCCGGCCCGCGAGGCGCTCTTCACCGAGCCGATGAGCATCGCCGTCACCTCGACCGGCACGATCTACGTGCTGGACGGCGGGAAGCTCCTGCGCAAGATCGAGGGGGGCCGGGTGAGCACGATTGCGGAGTTCTCCGGCGGCCCGAACCCGGTCGACGGCCCGCTCGAGCAGGCGACCATGGCCATCACCGACATGTCGGGGCACATCACGGTCGGCGAGGACGACCACACGCTCTACGTCGCCGACCACTGGCACTTCGCGGCGCGCAAGATCGACCTGGAGAAGGGGACCGTGACCACGGTGGTGGGCGTGCCGCGCGATCACCCGCACTTCAATACCCACGCCGACGGGCCGGCGCTGAGCCAGGCCAGCTTCAACAGCGGCTGTGCCTACGTGAAGTGGGATCCGGTTCACCAGGCCCTTTGGTGCGGCGGGCCCGACGAGCACCGCTTCCGATGGCTCAAGGCCGGCGAGGTCCGCACGGTGATCGGCAAGCGGGGCAACCGCCGGTGGCCGGTGGATGCTCTGGGCCTGCCCGCCGACGAGGTCAGCGTGGCATGGTGCAACGTGGCGGCGGTCGACGTCCGCGGCGGCGTGTACCTGGTCTCGGCGTCGCACCATGGAGTCTGGCGGGCCTATGAGAAAGAGCACGAGAAGAAGGAGGGGGACCGATGACGCGACAACTGACGCTTATCTCCGCCCTGGCCCTGGCGCCGACCGTCGCCCCGGCCTTCGCGGCCGAAGCGATCCGGGTCGGCGAGGAGACGCCGCTTCTCGAAAAGGGGCCGGGCGGGGCAGTCCAGCACGCGCCGCACGTGGCCTTCGGCGGCGGCGTCTACCTGGCCGTCTGGCAGGAGGGTTGGCACGGCGAGGGCGGGCGCGCGAGGATCTACGCAGCCCGTGTTACGCCTGAGGGGAGGGTGCTCGACGGCCGGGGCATCGAGGTGGCGCCGGCCCCGACGGGCGTCCAGGAAAACCCGCGCGTGGCCTTTGCCGGCGGCGTGTTTCTCGTGGTCTGGCAGGACCTGCGCAGCGGCAAGGACGCTGACGTGTTGGCTGCGCGCATCTCGCCCCAGGGCAACGTGCTCGACGCGAAGCCGATCCCTATCGCGGCCGGGCCCGGAACCCAGGCCCTGCCCGACGTGGCCGGCGACGGGCGGGACTTCCTCGTCGTCTGGCAGTCCTTCGATCGCGAGGCGGCTGCGTACGAGGGCCTCGCCGTGCGCGTCTCGCCCGAGGGGGTGCCGGGCGAGGTGGTCGTCACCGGCGCCGCTCCCCGGCCGCGGATCGCGTGGGGTGAAGACGCCTACCTTGCCGTCTACGGAGACGGGCGCGTGACGAGCGTGAAGCTCGACCGCGACGGCCGGCCGATCAACCCGTCGAAGTGTGGCCACGAGGTGATGCGCAACGTGCGCCAGCCGCTGCCGTCGGTGGTCGGCGTCCCGGGCAAGGGCTGGCTGGTGGTGGTTCATCGCTCCATGCCCGACTACTGGGGCTGGGGCGGCCCCGGTGGGATGCGCTGCTACCTGGTCACACCGGAGGGGGACCTCGACGCCTCGATGGAGCCGCACCTGAAGACCGACCGGGCGGGAAATTGGGACCGCTTGCCGCACTGGCTCGACGCGGCCGGCCGCGGCGCGGCCACCTGGCCCTGGGGTCCCAGCGCCTGCGCCTTCGACGGCCGGCACGCCGTGGCCGTTTGGCCGCGCCACCACCTCGCCAAGAAGGTCATGCTCACGGACGCCGATCTCCTATGCGCGCGCGTCGAAGGGTGGTCGCCGGTCGATCGCGAAGGGGTCGCCGTGGCAGCGAGCGAGGCCGAAGAGCAGATGCCCGCGCTGGCCTCCGACGCGGCCGGCGGGCTGCTCTCGGTTTACGAGAAGCACCGGCCGGACGGCGGCGTGCTGATCGCGGGACGCACTCTGCGGACAAGATGACGCCGGCAGCCGCGCGATCCAGAGTGGCCTTTCGCTCCGCGAAAGAGCCCTCGTTCGCGGAGCGAAGACTATTTGCGGGCCGCCTCGGCCGGTGGGAACCTCCCTGGCATGGGGCGCTTCTCGGCCATGTCAAGTGGCTGCTTGACAGACGCCCCCTCGGCTGGGTAGCCTGAATTGTAAGGCGCGCCAGCACGAAGCGGGGCCGCCAACCACCCCCCCCACGCAGCACCCCAAGACCCCGCCGGGCGCACGAACCGTGCGGCGCTGCCGTGCGATCTACCTGACGCGAGGCACCTTTCCAACGTGCCGGACCGACCCGGGCAGGTGTTCGATGACCCACCACCGCCAGAAACGTCTCGTGCTGGTGGCGTCGCTCACCCTGAGCGCGCTTCTGGCGGGATGCCTCGTCGGCGGTCTGGTGACGTGGCGCCGCTCGCAGGAGCAGCTCCGCGACCCGGACTTCCTGCGAAGCCAGCTCGAGCTGCTCGATCCGGGCTCCGAGGGTCCGGCCAACGGGCCCCCGAAGGCGCTGATCCGAGTGGGCACGGCGCAAAGTAAGAGCGTGCAGCCGCAACGGTCGATCGTCGGCCGGCTGATCGAGGTCCAGAAGGTGACCATCGCCAGCGAGGTGACGGGGAAGATCGTTGAGATGCAGGTCGAGGAAGGAACCGCGGTCTTCACCGGCAAGACGCTGCTGGCCCAGATCGACGACGTCTGGAGCCAGTGGGCCTTGGTTCGCGGCCAAGCCCTGTACGCCGCCACCGACGCAAGGCTCCGGCACGAGCGAGCCGAGCTGGAACGGTACCGCAAGCTCCGCGGCAAAAATGCGATCACCGACAGCGAGCTCGAGGCCAAACGGGCCATCGTTCTCGAACTCCAGGCCAAGCTGGCCGAAACCGAGGCCGCGGTCCGGGAAGAGCAGGAGCGTCAGAAGCGGTCGAAGATCTATCCCTCGTTCGACGGCGTGGTCGTCGCCAAGCACGCCGAGCTGGGCGGCCACGTGGTGCCCGGCACTCCCATCGTCGACGTCGTCTCCCGCGGTTGGGTCGACGCCCTGCTGATGGTCCCCGAGTCGGTGGTCAACCGGATCCGGGTCGGCGGGACGCTGGCGATTCGCGTCGATCCCCTGGGCGAGGAGGCGGCCGGAACAGTGGTTTCCGTGACCCCCTACGGCCCGTCGGCGTCGCGGACATTTCCGGTCCGGGTTCGGCTGGACGACCAGGGGGGAAAGCTGAAGGTGGGCATGAGCGTCACGGCGGCCGTTGCCACGGGCCCGCAGCGGGAGGCCCTGGTGGTGCCCAAGGACGCGGTGCTCGTGCGCCCCGACGGCTCGACGCTCTGGGTCGCCGTGCGCGACGAGGGCCGCGGCAGCGACGTGGCCTATCCCCTGCCGGTGACTCTCACCGTCCGTCTGGAAGACGAATACGCCGTGGAGCCGGAAACCGACCAGGGGCGCGAGCTTCTCGGCGACGGCGCGACGGTGGTCATCGAGGGCGCGGAACGCCTGGTGCGCGGTCAAGAGGTCACGTGGGAAGAGGCCGCCCCGAAGACGCAGAATACCCTAGGACGGACGAGGGTTCAGGGTTCAGGGTCCGGGGTTCAGGAGTTCGCTTCGAAGCGTCCTCCTCGAGTCCTGAGCCCTGAACCCTGAACACTCTTGGCCGCGGCCCCGCCTGCCGCACCGGGAGACCATTCGACGGAAGGTTGACCATGGACCCGATCGGCTTTGCGATCCGGAACCCGGTGAAAGTCACCGTGGGCGTGATCCTGATCGTGCTGTTCGGGGTGATCTCGCTGACGGCCATCCCCATTCAGCTCACGCCCGACGTGGAGCGTCCGGTCATCACCGTGCGCACCGAGTGGCCGGGACGCAGCCCGGAGGAGATCGAGGAGTCGATCCTCATCGAGCAGGAGGAAAAGCTCAAGACGCTCCAGGGCCTTTGGAAGATGACCTCGACCGCGGAGCTGGGGCGGTCGAACGTGACGCTCGAGTTCCACGTCGGCTTCGATCTGAGCCGCGCGCTGCAGGAGGTCTCCAACCGGCTCGACGAGGTCAAGGAGTATCCCGACGACGTGGATCGCCCGGTGATTCGGGCGTCCGACACGGCCAGCGACGACGCCGTGGCCTACTGTCTCTTGCAGGCCGAGGACCCCGACTTCGAGGTCGCCCGGTTCTACGACTACGCCGACCGTTACCTGAAGCCGGCCCTGGAGCGAATTCCCGGCGTGGCCGAGATCGGCATCTACGGGGGGCGCGAGCACCAGGTGCAGGTCCGCTTCGATCCGGTCGCCCTGGCCCAGCGGGGCATCAGCATCGTCGACTTGCGCAACGCCCTGCAATGGGACAACGTCAACGAGTCGGCCGGCGACCTGGCCAACGGGCGCCAGGACGTGCGCCTGCGCGTGCTGGGGCAGTTCGACTCGCTCGAGCCGCTGCGCCGCACGATCGTCAAGTACGACCGCCTTGGCGTGCCGATCCGCGTCGAGGACGTCGCCGAGGTCGAGTTGGCCCTGGAGAAGAAGGTCCACTTCGACCAGTGCAAGGGCAAGACCTCGATGACGATCTTCGTCAAGCGAGAGACGGGAGCCAACGTCCTGGAGATCATGGAGCAGGTCCGCGCCGAGATCGACGAGATGAACGCCCCCGGCGGGCTCTTGAAGTCGTTCAAGAACGACCGCTACGGGCTGAGCTTGCGCCTGGTCGTCGACGACTCGTACTACATCCACCGGGCCGTCGGATTGGTGCAGGAGAACCTCCTGCTGGGCGGGTGCCTCGCCGTGCTCGTGCTGTTGCTGTTTCTGCGCAGCCCCCGCCCCACGTTGATCATCGCCGTGGCCATCCCGGTCTCGGTCATCGGCACGTTCGTGGTGATGGCCCTGACGGGGCGGAACCTGAACGTGATCTCGTTGGCCGGGCTGAGCTTCGCGGTGGGGATGGTCGTCGACAACGCCATCGTGGTGCTGGAGAACATCGACCGCCACCTGGCCCTGGGCGAACGGCCGGCCGAGGCCGCCTATCGCGGCACCAAGGAGGTCTGGGGCGCGATCCTCTCCTCGACGCTTACCACGGTGGCCGTCTTCGCCCCCGTGCTGACGATCAAGGAGGAGACCGGCCAGCTCTTCTATGACATCGCTTTGGCCATCTGCGCCGCGGTGACGCTGTCGCTCTTGGTCTCGATCAGCGTCATCCCCGCGGCGGGGGCCTACTTCCTGCGCAAACGGGCCGAGCGGGGACCGGCCGTCCGGGCCGTCCGTTCGCTGTTCGGGCTGACCGGGCTGCTCTCGCGGGGCTGCGACGCGTTCTCCCGGCTCATCCACCTGATGGCCTTCCCGAGCCTCAGCGGGGCCTGGCTGCGAGTGGTGGTGATCGCCGTGATCACCGTCGTGGCCATCGGGGCAAGCTGGATGCTGATGCTGCCGGCAAGCTACCTACCGAACGGGAACAAGAACTTCACGTTCGGGATGATGTTCAACCCGCCCGGCTACTCGCTCGAGCAGAATACCTTCGTTGCCGAGCGGTTGGAGGCGGCCGTCCGGCCCTACTGGGAGGCGAAGGATTCGCAGGAAGCCACGGCGATCGCCCCGCTGGTCGACGTGCAGACCAAGAAGCCGATCGCCGAGGTCCCGGCGCTCGACGAGTTCTTCTACGTCGTCTCGCGCGGCCGGGTGTTCATGATCACCACCAGCAAGGACCCGGAGAACGTCCGCCCCGTCAAGGCGATCCTCACCCGGGCCATGCAGCGAATTCCCGGTAGCCACGGCATTGCCTCGCAGCGGTCGATCTTCGGTCGCAACGCGGGCAGCTCGAACTCGGTCGAGGTCGAGGTGGTGGGGACCGACATGCGGCGGCTCAAACAGAGCGCCGCCTACCTGCAAGAGAAGCTCAGGGGGGCGTTCTCGAAGTTCGCCGTGCGAAGCGACCCGATGACCTTCAACGAGGCCGGGCCGGAGCGGCGAATCGTCATTGACCAGGTCCGCGCCAAGGAGTTGAACTTGAGCGTCCGCGACATGGCGGTCGCGGCCCGGGCGCTGGTCGACGGGGCGATCGTCGGCGACTTCACCTTCGAGGGCGACAACATCGACCTGGTCGTCATCCGCGACCCGGACGTCGAAGTCACTCCCGACCAGCTCGCCGACCTGCCCCTGGCGGTGACCGAGGCGGACGGCCAGAGGAACATCCTGCCGCTGGGTGAGCTGGTGGAGTTCGTCGAGGCCGATTCGTCGCAGTCGATCCGCCGGGTCGAGCAGCGCCGAGCCGTGACCTTCACCGTCAATCCCCCGGCCGAAATGGCCCTCGAGGAGGCCCAGGCCACCATCGAGCAGCTCGTGGCCCAGTCGCGGCGCGAAGGGGGCATGGCCGCCGACGTGCAAGTCGTCATGTCGGGCAACGCCGACAAGCTGACCCAGGTCCGCACCGCGCTTCTGGGACACTGGGACGGCTGGAACGTCGACTCGCTGATGAGCGTGGGCCTGAGCCGCTTCTTCCTCGCCCTGGTGATCACCTACCTGCTCATGGCCGCGCTGTTCGAGAGCTTCCTCTACCCGTTCGTCATCCTGTTCAGCATTCCGCTGGCCACGGTGGGGGGGTTCCTCGGGCTGCGCCTGGTCCGGCACCTGGAGCCCACGCAGCAGCTCGATACCCTGACCATGCTCGGGTTCATCATCCTGATCGGCGTGGTGGTGAACAACGCCATCTTGATCGTCCACCAGGCGTTGAACTTCATGCGGGGGATCGGGGAAGGAGAAGAGGACGTTTGCGAGCGGTTGCCACCGCGGGAAGCGATCCGCCAGTCGGTGAAGACCCGAATCCGCCCCATCTTCATGACCACGGCCACCAGTGTTTGCGGCATGTTGCCGCTGGTGCTGGCACCCGGTGCCGGCAGCGAGCTTTACCGGGGGCTGGGCGCCGTGGTCGTCGGAGGGCTGGTTTGCTCGACGCTGTTTACGCTCGTCGTCGTGCCCTTGCTGTTCAGCCTGGTGCTCGACGTCAAGATCTTTGCCATCCGCACGTTCTCTCGACGTCCAAGGACTGCGGCGGTGCCGGTCGCCGCCCCGGACGACGGGAACGGCCACAGCCGGGTATCGGAGCCGCTGGCCGTGCCCGCATCCCGTCTTCCGAAGTGACTGCCGTCTGAGAGCTTCACCGGATCGGGCGAGTCTGTTCCGCGGCAAAGGTAAGCTTGACCCGCACCACGCGCATGCCGACCGTGTCGTTTACGTAGACGTAATTGTCGCTCGCGGCGACGTAGGTCGGCCAGGCCAGGGGGACGTCCGGCGTTTTGGCCCGCCCCGCCGGGCCCGAGTCCTGGTTGCCGTACCGGCCGAAGTGGGTGATGGGGTTATTGTGGTTGTCGACCACCTCGACGCGGAACCGAAACAGATTAGGGTAAAAGACCCGCCCGAACCCGTCGACGTCGTAGCCGGTCCCCTCGCACATGCACACGGGCGTGCCGGCTCCGTAGGTCTCCGAATAGGGCGCGTATCCGAATCGGACCCACTCGGCCCCTTGCACTTGGCAGACCCGGTGCGGATAGCGGCCGCCCTGGAAGTAGTGGTACTCCGCCTTGGGCTTCGACGCGATCGCGTCGGGGATGCCCTCCGTTTCGACCTTCTCGCGATTCGTCTCGATCCAGTAGAAGGCCCCGCCCTGCGGTGGGAACTTGACGATCGCCCCGGCCATGTAGGTGTACCAGTAGTGGTCGGCGCCGAGCGTCCGGAAGTAGTCGGGGATCGGCCCGAGCTTGTCGTCGAAGAACTCGGTGAAGTCGCGGTCCAGCGGCCGCAGCGGCGCGGTCACGAAGACGTTGCCCCGGGCGTCGACGCGCGGGGTGCTCCCCCGGCGCACGTTCCACACCACCCGACGCTTCACCTTCAGCGCCGGGTCGTAGACCTCCAGGTGGTGCGGCCCCTTCACCGCCTTGATGAGGTAGATGTCGTCGCCGCGCAGGGCCATGTAATTGAGCTGGAAGGTCATCATCCCGCCCCAGGGGGTGCGGTGCGTGTCCATTCCTTCCCAGTTCAGCGGTTTCAGGTCGTGGGTCCAACGCATCAGGCCCCGTCCTTCGCCCCAGCAATGGGTGAGGTAGTTGCCGGCCGAGTCGACGCCCAGGTTCGCGCCGTGGGCGCCCGAGTAGGGGCCGCCGTCGTTCTTCGGGAATTGGACCAGGCGCGCAAGCTCGGCTGTGGCCTCGTCGAACTGGTACCACTGCTCGCCCCGGACCTTGACGTACAGGTCCCCGCGCCGCCGGTCGACCAACAGATCGCGCGGCCCGGCGCCCCAGGGGTTTTCGGGCTCCGGGATTTCGACCCGCTCGAACGCCGTGCCCGTGTCGCGGTAGCAGCTCAGCCGGCGTCCCCAGTCCGGCCGGGCATACGGCAGGCCCGGCACCCACAGGAGCGGCTCTGCGGCCGACGCATCCAGCGCGATGCGGTGCGTGCCGCCGTTGGGGCTTAAGCCCGTCGCGGGCAGGGCGATCTCGTACACCGGCTCCGCTTCTTTGTAGCTGGTGAACTTCAACAGGTTCGCGTCCCTGATGCGGCATTTTCCGTCGCCCCGCGGTTTCTCCTCCGGGACGTAGCTGCACACGTAGACCGCACCGGTCTTGGGATGGACCTGGACGACGTGCGGCAGCGTGACCCGCATCTCGCCGACCAGGGACTCGTCGGCTTCCTTGAACACGGCGATGCGGTTCGCCGGAGGATCGGCGACGTAGAGCAGTCCGCCGGCGGCGGCCACGCCACGGGGCGCAGTGAAACGGTCCTTTTCCTTGCCGCTCTGGTCGGGCCGGCCCAGGAAGACCTCGCACGCTCGGGTGTCCAGGTCGATCCGCCAAACGCAGGGCACCGGCTTGGCCTCGTCCCAGCGCCCGTCGTAGATGCCGGCCACGTAGAGGGACTTGCCGTCGCTGCTCAGGGCCAGCGCGGGCCGGCCGCCGGGGTATTCGAGATCGGGAAACAGCGGCGGGCTCATGAACGTGTTGTAGGCCACGGCGCCGTCGGCCTCGATCGCGCAAAGCCGACCGCCCGTGATGACCCAATACAGCCGGCCCCGGCCGTCGACCACCGGACAGAGAAACGCCGACGCGCTCCGCCCGCGGGCAAGGACCGTATCGGGGTAGAAATTGAGCGAATGCCAGTTGTGAAGCTGCGGGACCAGGCGGCCTTCTTCGTCTTGGAACGCCCCGGTGGCTTTCACCTTTTCATAGGGGAGGTCGGCCGGAAACGGCAGAATCTGTCGGATGAACTTCCCCCGGCGGTCGATGATACGGATCTTGTGCCCGCCTTGGTTGCCGTTGGCCGTGGGGTCCTGGTAGAAGACGTAGAGTTGGCCCTCGGGGCCCGGGGCGAGCGCGGTGACCCGCGGCATGGCGTCCGGCTCGTAGAGCAAGAACCGCTCGAACTCGCCACGCATTCCGAGCCGCACGCGCACCCGGCACGGGCCCTGATCCACGTCCCGTCCGTCGTCGTCCTTGCCGTCCCAAGCGAGCTGCTGCTTAAGCCCGGGTTTGAGCGGCGGCGGGGGCGGGTTCTCGCCGCCCAGCACGCCGGCCGCCAGGTGGCGGACTACCTCGCCCTCGCCGTCCAGGACCGCCACCTCCACGTCGGTGGGCTGCGAGACGGCGAAGGTGATTCGTGCCCCATTGCCGTCTTGCACCACGTTGGGCCCGTCGGAAAAGCCAACCTCCGCCGCCGAGCCGCAGGTCGCCGCAAACGCGGCCAGGAAGATTGTCATCGCGAGTGCCGCAACCCTGAAATCTGCTCTCTTGCCCATGGGACCGTCTCCCAGTCGGTGCAAACCGCCGAAGCCCGGACCTGCCCGGGGACCAGTATGCCAGTATCTTGACGGCGCGAAATCCAATGTGCAACTCCGCCGACGGTTCTCGTGGCGGGGAGACAAGCCGAGCGGTCGCGGGATTACCGCGGTGCCGCGTGCTTCTCGATCAGTTCCTCGAACACCGGCTCCAGCTCCTCCGCTTGGCGAAACAGCACCCGATTCTCGACGCCGGCCAGGGCCTTGCGGAACCGCTCGTCGTCGAGCTTCGCGTCGGTGACGTTGCGGATCGCGACGGCTGCGACTTGTTCGGGGTAGCGGCGGGCCAGGCGGCCGTAGACCTCGGGGTCGTGCTCGCCGGAGTCGCCGACGAGGATGAACCGCCGCTCGGGAAAGGCCGCCAGGACGGCGCCGATCGCACGGCCTTTATACTCCTGCGACGAACCGAGGAGCACCTTCAGACCCGATGGGTCTTTTAGCCTGAAATACCTAAGGTGCAGCGAGCCTTGCGGGAAGCCGTCGCGGCCGAGGAACTCGGTGAGCGGCTCGGCAAGCTGCCAGGGGCTTGCCGAGACGTAGTGGAAGACCGCGCCGCGCCCGGCCGCCTTGGCGTAAATACGGGCCATGCCCGGCACTGCCTGAAACTCCCGCACGAACGTGTTGCGGAGCATCGCGGCGGTGTCGAGCACTTGGGTGTGCTTGACGGTGTCGTCGATGTCGGAGACGACCGACAGCCCGCGCGGACCGATTAGCTGCACGCGGCCGACGAACCGCCGCGAGTCGTCGGCCGGCAGCTCGGCCGCGAACTCGAGCCAGGCGCCGTCGGGCCGGGGCCGGTTCGAGAGCCGAGCTGCTTCGGCCGCCCCGAGGCGCAATCGCCCGGAAAAATGGCCGTTCGACGCGGAGGTGCCCACCTGATAGACCTTGCCACCCAGCCGAACGGAAACCGTCTTTCCGCTCTCGTTGTCGACCAGGAACAGGCGGAGGCGCAGGTCCAGCAGGGCGGCCTCCGCCGTGTCGGGCTCGACCTCCAACACACGGCGGACCCCGGCGATCAGCACGTTGCGCCGCAGCGAGTCCAGCTCGCGCTCGAAGACCACGCCGTGAACGGGCAGCCACCAGGCGTCCTCCTCCGCGTCGTAGCGAGCGAAGGTGGGGAAGAAGACCACGGTCTCGTCGTCCCGGATCTCGGACCCGGCCGCCAAGAGACAAACCAACGCGGCATTTAATGTGAAACCAGCCATGTTGCACCGGAAGAAGTAGGTGGAAAATTGGGTTCTTCTGGGGTTTCAATGGTCGGACACCTTGCGTCGCTTCTGACCGCCACTGGCCGGAACGGCCGAGGGGCCGTAGAATGCTCCCCCATGAACTGCAACGTCCCCGAAGCCCGGCCCCCTGCTGCCCCGCCCCGGTTTCTGGGGATGCGTTCCGTAGTGGCGGGGACGGCGTGCTGCGCGGTTTCGGCCCTGGGCTACACCGGGGCGAACGTCTGCATGCGACGGCTCGACGAGCTGGGCGCCGATCCCATGTGGGCCGTGTGCAACAAGGAGGTGGTCACCGTGGCGGTGGTGGGGCCCTGGATCGTCTGGCAATTGCTGCGCGGCCGGAAGATGCCCGTACCGCTGCGCACGCTCGCCGTGCTGGCGGCCGTGGGACTGGCCGTGCAGTTGGGGGCCAATCTGGGGGTGCAGTGGGCCTTCGGCGTCGTGGGATTGGCCGTGACCGTGCCCGCCATCTTCGGCGCCATGCTCGCCGGCAGCGGCGTGCTCGGCTGGATCTTCCTGGGCGAACGAGTGTCGGGGCGGTCGATGAGGGCCATCGGCCTGCTCCTGGTCTCGCTGGTGTTTTTGGGCGTGGCCGCCCACGCCGCGGGCAAGTCGGTCGCCGGCGGCGGCGGCCCCCTTTGGTTCACGCTCGGCTTGGGCGCCGCCTGCACGGCCGGCACGATCTACGCCGTGCTGACCATCACCATCCGCCACAACGTCACCGCCGCAACACCCATGGCCGTGGTCGTCTTCATCACCACGCTGATGGGGGTCATTACCTTGGGCCCGCTGAGCCTCGCGCGCCTGGGGGCCGAGCGGCTCCTGGCCACTTCCTCGCAAGAGGCCGCCTGGATGCTCGCCGCCGGGACGCTCAACCTCGTCGCCTTCCTGGCCATCACCAAGGGCTTGCAGCTTACCACCGTGGTCCACGCCAACGTCTTGAACGCCTCGCAGGTGGCCATGGCCGCGATTGCCGGCCTGCTGTTCTTCGACGAGCCGCTCACCTTCTGGCTCGCGCTCGGCGTGCTGCTTACGATCATCGGCGTGGCCGCGATCGACCGCCCCGAGGAAACCGACCAGTACGTCGACCGGCACGCGTAGCGGCCGCGATGACGGGCGCCGCCGAACGACGACTTGAACAGAGAGAAGGTCTCCCGGCATGGCAACTTGTCCCGGATCTTACGGCCCTGCTACTTCTCCAGCGGCAGTCTCATGACCATCGTGGCGTTGTGGCGCACGAGCGCGTAGTCTGACGCCGTAGCATCAAACGGTCTTTTCGGTCGCCGGTATTAGCTTTCTGCACTTTCTGAGAAAACGTCCGAAACTGGTATCCACTGGAAAAGGCTCTTCTGTCAAGCTGCTGTTGCGAAGCAGACAGCGAGACAGGAGAGCCAAGGATGGCGAATACTGAATGTCGT
>Ga0180438_10000792_pt1 | contig 57757 bp, 47 predicted proteins | sample SS_ome_12_FD_132455 | JGI IMG/M metagenome (GOLD analysis project Ga0180438, IMG submission 132455) | Hypersaline lake sediment archaeal communities from the Salton Sea, California, USA - SS_3_D_2 metaG | ecosystem: Environmental > Aquatic > Non-marine Saline and Alkaline > Hypersaline >... | reverse complement strand
GGCCGGGGCGGACCTGCGCGTGGCGCTGCTGCTGAAGGCGGATCTGTCGGGAGCGAATCTCGAGGGTGCCCAGCTGCACAAAGCGATACTCGGCTCGGCCAAGCTCAGCGGTGCGAGCCTGGCCGGCGCCGACCTCGAGCGGGCCGAGTGCCACGACGCCGTGCTCGAGGGCGCCGATTTGAGCGGTGCAGCCCTCGACCACGGAATATTCCTCGGGGCGAACCTGCGCAAGGCCACGTTCGTCGGCGCGAGCATGGGGCATGCCCTGTTCCGAGGCGCGGACCTGCGTGAGGCGGACCTGAAGGGCTCATCTCACGCCGAGACCGACTTCAGCGATGCCGACCTCAGCGGTGCCGACATGAGCGACACGTTCGCCGGCCCGGTGCTGTTCACCCGTGCCACGCTCCGCGGTGCGAACCTGCGAAGCGCGGTCCTCAACGAAGCGAGCCTCCGCGAGGCGTCGCTCCAAGAGGCGAACCTCAGGGGCGCCGACCTGACGAGTGCCGACCTCGAGGGCGCCGACCTCAGCGGTGCGGACCTGAGGAAGGCCGATCTCAGCAAGGCTCGTCTGGTCCGCACGAACCTGCGCAAGGCGAACCTATCCGGCTGCTCGGTCTTCGCCGTCTCGATATGGGGCGTGAAGCTGCAAGAGGCGAAGCAGGTCGACCTCAGGATCACCGACATGGGCGAGCCGCTGATCGCCGTCGACGATCTCGAGATTGCCCAGTTCATCTATCAGCTGCTGCACAACCGCAAGCTCCGTGATGTCATCGCTGGCGTAAGCTCGAGCATCGTTCTGATTCTCGGGCGGTTCACATCGGACAGGAAACCGGCGCTCGATGCGATTCGTAAGGCGATTCGAGAGTACGACTACACGCCGGTGCTGTTCGACTGCGAGCCGCTGGCGTCGCGGGATATTGCGGAGACACTGGCTGCGCTGGCGCGCATGACGCGATTCGTCATCGCCGACGTGACGGACGCCAGCGCCGTGTTGAACGAGCTGCGGGTTGTGGTCCCTGAATTGCCGACAGTCCCGGTACAGCCGCTGCTCCTGTCGGGCGCCAAAGAGGATCGAACGCTGCAGCGGCTGAAGCGGCACTCGTCTTTCCTGCCGCTTCACCGATACGGAGACATCGAGTCGCTACCAAAACTGATAACCGAGACGGTTATCGGCCAGGTCGAGGCGGCGGCGCGGGAGCTACAGGGGCGGTAGGAGTGGAATCGGACCCATTGGACCCCGGTCGTCGAGTTTCCGGCGAGCGCCCACTTGTGGTTGTGGTCTTCAACCGGCGAGCGTTGGGTGCCCGTGCCCTGGGCCGCTCGGGTATGGCGCAGGGCTTGCGCGAGCACGGGATCGCGCACGTCATCGTCGAGACGAGAGGGCGCGAGGAGGCGCGGGCGGCGGCGGCGGAGGCGGCGCAAGCAGGGTGCGCGGTGGTGGCTGCCGGTGGCGATGGCACGGCATTGGACGTGGCCAACGGTCTGCTGGCCGCTGGTGCTCCCGATGCGACGATGGGTTTGGTGCCGCTGGGTACCGGCAACGATCTGGGCCGGGCGCTGGGCAGGGTGGGCATCGGACTGAAGCAGGCGCTCGACGCACTGGCCGAGTTCCAGGTCCGCGCCATCGATGTGGCTCAGGTCAACGATGGCGAGTACTTCCTCAACGTACTCGGGGTCGGCTTCGACGCCGAGGTCGCCCGCCGCCGGACCGCGCATCGTATCCATTGGCCGGGCTATTTCCCGGCCGTCGTCAAGACGATTCTGGACTACCGACCTCGAGACTATAGGGTGACGTGGCCGCAGGGTGCGCGCGAGGGCGCCGCTCTGATGATCGCGGCGATGAACGGCGTCTACGAGGGCGGTGGTTTCCGGCTCGCGCCTAGAGCCAAGCTCGAGGACGGGCTGCTCGATGCCTCCTGGATAGACCCGATCAACCTCTGGCAGTTCTCCCGTTACGTCTGGGCGGTGCGCTGGGGAACACACACGCGGTTGCCCATGGTACAAGGATGGCAGACGAGCCGATTCACCGTGGAGTCGGAGTCGCCGATACAGTACCACCTCGACGGCGAGTACCGTGAGCTGCCGGCCGCCGAGCCGCTCAGTGTGGTCGTCCACCCTCGACGATTGCGGATGATCGTATGACGCGCAGCGTGCTCGTGCTCGGGATGACTCTCGCGCTACTGGCCCCGGCAACGCTGCCGGCGCAGCAGGAGGACGAGGGGACGCCACCCGCGCGTCCCGACTCGCTCTTTCCACAGCCGCCGCTCTCGCCAGGTGGCGCCTTTATCCGCTCGCTGGTCATCCCCGGTTGGGCGCAGGCGGAACTGGGCGCCGAGTCGCGTGGCGCGTTCTACCTGCTCGCCGAGTCGTTCAGTCTCTTCATGGTCGCCCGCACGCAGCTCCGTCTCGCCCACGCCGAGCGCAACCTGCCCGACGACCATCCACTGGTCCTGTCGCGCCGTCAGCAGCGCGAGGATTGGATCGCGTTGGCCGTGTTCTGGGCGTTCTTCGCCGCCGCCGACGGCTGGGTGTCGGTTCACCTGTACGGGTTCGACGAGCGCACGGGGCTGGAGCCCGAGCAGGTGGCGCTCGCGGTGAGCGTCAAGATACCCTTGGGACCGTAGGGCTCGGGCTACCGCGCCGACGATGGGGGACGCTGCCCGAAGCCGTCAGCCCCCGCTGAGCAGAGCCGCCGCCAGCCCTGGAACGTGCTCGGCACCGACGGGCACGGTGATGCTGGAGCCCTCGAAATCGTCGCCGATCACCTCGACCTTGCCGCCCAGACAACGAGCGAGGAACGCCTCGGCCGTGGCGAAGAAGGAGAGCCGGTTCTCCGGGTGGCCGAAGCCGTGGCCCTCATCGGGATACACCAGGTACGTGACCGGGATACCCCTGGCGACCATCGCCTCGACGATCTGGTCCGACTCCGCCTTGTTGACCCGAGGGTCGTAGGCGCCCTGTCCGATGAGCAGCGGCTTGGCGATGCGGTCGACGTAGGTGATCGGCGAGCGTGAGAGCAGGAACTCGCGCCCCGCCTCCGTCCGGTGATCGCCGCCTACCCGGGCCACCCAGCGCTCGATCCGCGGCCCCCAGTAGGGTGGGAACGACTCGAACAGCGTCACGATGTTCGACGGACCGACCAGGTCGACGCCGCAGGCGAACTCGTCGGGCGTAAACGTCATGCCGACCAGTGTCGCGTAGCCGCCGAAGCTACCGCCCATGATCGCGACGCTGTCGGGGTGTGCGATGCCTTCGGCGACCGCCCACCTGACGCCGTCGATGAGATCGTCGTGCATCTTCCCGGCCCACTCGCCCGTGCTGGCGTTGAGGAACTCCTTACCGAAGCCGATCGAGCCTCGGAAATTCACTTTCAATACTGCGTAGCCACGATTCGCCAGCCACTGGGCCATTCCGTCGTAGCCCCAGAAGTCGCGCGCCCAGGGGCCGCCGTGCGGGCTGAGCACCGTCGGCAGAGGTCGCTGCGGTCGCGCATCACCATCCACATCGGACCAGACCGGCAGAGTCAGGTAGGAGACGAGGTTAAGGCCGTCGCGCGATTCGATGATGACCGGGTGCATCTCGGCCAGCGGCAGGTCGGCGAGCTCCGAACGGTGCGCGAAGAGGAACCGCGCCACGCCGGCGCCGCGGTCGTAGAGATAGTAGCGGACCGGACCGTCCGACTGCTCGTACATGACCACCCACGTACGATCATCGAGCGTGCGGCTGATTACCTCGAAGTCGCCATCAGCGACTTCGCCCAAGTACTCGAAGTCGCCGGCCAGCGACTCGTCGATCAACGTCCAGCGCTTGCGGTCGTAGTTGAAGGCCACCGCCTCGATGTGCCTGTCCAGCGGATGGTACATGACATCGTCCATATCGGCCCGCGGGTCGTCAGCTATGATCGTCTTCGCGCCGGTCGCAAGCTCGACCGCCACCAGGGCCGCCGTGTTCCGGCCTCGACTGTCCTGCATGTAGAGCGTGTCGCCGCTCTCGTCGAAGAAGAGGGCGAACGTCGTCTCCGAGTCCTCGAGCCCCCAGCTCTCCCACAACTCCCAGCCGCCGTCAGCCGTCGGCCGATGCAGCTCGAACGCGCCGCCCGGTGTGAAGCGGCCACCGAAGCGCACCTTGTAGTCGCTGTCGGTGACGAAGCGCTCGAAGCCTCCGTTACGCAGAACCAGATGGCGCTCCCCTGTGGTGACATTGATACGGTAAAGGTCGTGCAGGCGCGGGTCGCGGTCGTTGAGGCCGACCAGTACCTCCTCGGGAAACTCGGGTTTTACCTCCTGAAAACGGGCCTGTACGCCGCGCAACGGCGTCAGATCGAGCGACTCGCCGGTCTCGAGGTTGACGCTATAGGCTCGCCAGTTCTCGTCGCCGTGCAGGTCCTGCATATAGATGATGTGTGCCCCCGTATAGGCCCAGCCGTAGTTGGCGATGCCACGGCCCGTGTCGTGAGTGATCGGTTGGGCGGCGGCCGGGTCGTCGGCCGGTCCGACCCAGATGTTCAGCACTCCCTCCACCGGTGCTACATAGCTGATCATCGACCCGTCGGGGCTGACCTGGACCCCCATCTTCTCGGGGTTGCCGAACAGGACCTCGCGGGGGACGATCGCAGTCTGATCGCGCGTCAACTGCATGTCCGGCTCGGGGAAGCAGGCGCCGGCGGCGAAGATCGCCAGGGCGGCGGCTAATCGCCTTGCCAGGTGTCTCATCATAGCCTCGCTCTGTTGTGGATGGTGTCGCTTGAATAGGGGGGTAGGGTGACGGTGGCGCAAGCGTCAGTCTGAGTCGGCCCACTCTCGTTGCTCGATCGTGTCCTCGGTCACGACCGTGTACGTCCGGTGCATCACCCAATCGCCCGAGTTGATGTAGAAGCCGCTCGAGCCCACCGCCTTCACCTGCGGGATGTGACAGTGACCGAAGACAACTAGGCCGAGCTCGTCGCGCTCCTGCAGCAGCTGGACCGCGCACTCTTCCAGTACCCGGGCGCGCTCTTCCGCTTTCGCGAAGTCGCGGTTCGAGCGCTTGTCGGTGCGCGACACGCCGCCCGCTATCCGGCCGGCGATGTCCGGATGGATCCAGCGCATCGCTCTGCATACCGGCCGGCTGCGCAAGAAGAACTTCAGCACCTTGTAGCCGGTGTCGCCGGGACCGATTCCGTCACCGTGCGCTACCAGGGCGCGTCGGCCGGCCAGCTCGAGCTCGACCGGGCCGTCGGCAAGCTGGAGTCCGATCGTCTCCTCGAGGAAACCGCCTGCCCACGCGTCGTGGTTGCCACCGACGAGTATGATCTTCACCCCGGATTCACGTAGCTCGCTCAGCGCCCGCAAGGTATGGTAGTGCACACTCGGAAACACTGTTCGGTATCCGCACCAGAAGTCGAACAGATCGCCGTTGATCAGCATGGTGTCGGCACGGCCCTGCCAGGAGCGCGCGAAACGCTGGAACTCCTGTCCCACCGTGTCCGGCACGGCGCCCAGGTGTAGGTCCGAGATGATCACCGCCGTTCTCGACATAGGCAGGCGCAAAATAGACACGTGGCCGGCGGAAACAAGACGCCGGCCATTTTGACGCCGTGCCCGAGAGGCCGTATCCTTGGCGGGTCCCGGAGATCGATGCAGGCTGCGAGACGAACGGAGGCAGTGTGCCCGAGAGCACGATCGAGTTCAGAGTCCGCTACGCCGAGACCGACCAGATGGGCGTAGTCTACCACGCCAACTATCTCATCTGGTGCGAGATGGGGCGCACCGAGCTGATGCGCCAACTCGGTGCCACGTATGCCGAGCTGGAGAGGCAGGGTGTCCATCTAGTCGTTTCCCGCGCCCAGATCCGATTCCGCAGCTCCGCCCGCTACGATGACCCCGTACGGGTGCGCACCCGCCTGACGCGTGTGCGGAGCCGCGGCGTTACCTTCCACTATGTGGTGGAGCGGCCCGAGGATGACTCGGTCCTGGCGCAAGCGGAGACCGAGCTGGTCTGCGTCGATCCCCGCGGGTCGCCTCGTAAGCTGCCCGGCTCGGTCGAGGGCCTTATGGGCGCGGGCCTGGAGCCACAGATCGCTTGACGGTTTTCCCGGCGCCCGGTAGTTTCGCAACCCATTGAGAACTAGAAAGTTCTTATCGATGCTGGCCGCGGCTGCGGTCGCTTGCGGCCCGCAGCTTCCGGCCCCGGTGCCGATTAGCGATCCGGTCACACTGGAGGGCCGGCTTCGCGAAGTCGGTACACCGGACCAGCCCAAGCTCATCGTTTTCGAATGGCGATACTGGGGGAGCGACGGGCGTTTCTCCGGTGAGGGCGGCGTGCGGGTCAACCCGCCGGACAGTGTGCGGCTCGATCTGTTGGGGCCCGGTTCGTCCGGCGTACAGAGCGCCGTCATGCTCGGCGCGGACGTCTACTACCTCGGCGAACAGCGAATAACGCTGCCGCCGCCGACGTTCATGTGGACGATGATCGGAGCGTTCCGACCGCCGGCCGGCGTGGCGCCGGAGGGTGCGCGGCGCGGCGAGCGCTCGCAGCTGACCTACCGGCTGTCGCCACAGGCGACGGTGTCATTTCATTTCGATGGGTTGGGTCGGCTGATCGAGGCCGAGCTGCTGGTCGACGGGGATGTGGTACAGGAGATCCGCATCGAGCCCGGTGAGGCGGTCGACGGTCCTGGCAGTTACCGCTGGCCGACAGAAGCCCGCTTCCGTGACCTGAGGGAGTTCCATGAGGTGCGCATCAAGGTTGTGGAAATCCGCGAGCATGAGCGTTTCGAGAGACGCATCTTCGATGTGGCGACTCGCTAGTCTCTCGCTGCTGGCGCTCGCCGGCTGCGGCGTCTACAGCCTGTCCGGTGGCGGCGGCCTGCCCGGCCACATCGACTCCGTCGCGATCCTGCCGATGGACAACCGAACGACCCAGTTCACGCTCACCCAGGAGCTCACCCAAGCGCTGCTCGACAACATCCCCGGCCGGCTCGGCCTGCGGCCGGCGGACGAGGGGTCGGCCGACGCGATCTTGCGCGGCACGATCACACGCTACGAGGACCGCGCCGTGAACTACCAACCGGACCCGGCGGGGCCGGTCATCTTCCAACGGCGTGTCGAGATCACCATCTCGATCGAGATCTACGATGTCAGGCAGGAGCAGGTTCTCTGGTCGAATAGAGGACTCTCCGCTTCCGGCGAATACGAACCCGCTCGGGGCCAGACCGAGACTGAGGGCCGCCTGCTGGCAATCGACAACCTCATCCAGGCGATCATCGATGGTGCACAATCCCAGTGGTGAGCCGCTGAACGCGAGGCGCCCGCTGGGACGACGCGCCCGTCGTCGCCGGCTCCTGCTCTGGGCAGTCGCCGGCATCTTCCTCATCGGTATGTCGGGCTACCGTGCGCCGACGCCCAAAGCGCCGGTGTCCGGCCCGGTGGCGACGCTCGTTCAAGAGACGAGCCCGCAGACGGCAGGCGCGCAAGCGTCGGAGCACCACGACTCGGGTGCAGGCACGACCGCGCGTTTCCTGCTGATCATCGTCGCCATCCTGATGGTCGGGAAGTTCAGCGGCGAGCTCGCGGAGCGGATCGGCCAACCCGCGGTCCTCGGCGAGTTGCTGGGCGGCGTCATCCTCGGGGGCAGCGTGCTGGGGATCGTACCGACGGCCGCCGGTGACCCGATGGCGGAGATGATCCACCTCCTGGCGGAGATCGGTGTCGTGATCCTGCTGTTCGAGGTGGGGTTGGAGACCGACCTGAAGGAGATGTTCCGTGTCGGTCCGGCGGCAGCGGTCGTGGCCGGCGTCGGGGTGACGGTGCCCTTCGTGCTCGGCGCCGGCTACTGGTACTTTGCCAACCCGGACCTCGGCGTCCACCCAGAGGGCGTGAGCCTCACCAGGATCTCTCTGTTCGTCGGTGCCACGCTCACCGCGACCTCGGTAGGGATAACGGCGCGCGTGCTCTCCGATCTCGAGCAGATGCGGACCCGCGAGGCGCGCACGATCATCGGAGCGGCCGTGATCGACGACGTTCTGGGCCTGGTTATGCTCGCTCTGGTCGTCGGCCTGGCCGCCGGCTCCGAGGTCACTGTCGGCGCTGTCACCTGGATGCTTGTGAAGGCGGTCGGGTTCCTGGTCCTCGCCGTGCTCATCGGCAACTTCATCGGCCCGCACCTGTTCGACTTCGTCGATCGCTTGCGCGTGCGCGGCGTGCTGCTGGTCTCGGCTTTCAGCTTCGCGCTGCTACTGGCGGCGCTGGCCGATATATCCGACTCGGCGATGATCATCGGTAGCTTCGCCGCCGGTATCATACTCTCGACGACCAACCAGTTCGACCTGGTCGACGAGCGAATCGAGCCGGTAGCCGACGTCTTCACGCCCATCTTCTTCGTCTCGGTGGGCGCCGCGGTGAACGTGCAGCTCGTCTTGCCATGGAGCGAGCAGTTCAGCATGGGCGTGGTGGTGATCGGTGGTGTCCTGACCGCAATTGCTATCCTCGGCAAGGTAGTAGCAGGATTCGCCGTGCCGTGGGAGAAGATGAGCGGCCTGGCGATAGGCGTCGGCATGATCCCGCGGGGTGAGGTCGGCCTGATCTTCGCCGACATGGGCCGCCGCGGCGGCCTGCTCTCCGATCCCGTGTTCAGTGCTATTCTCATCATGGTGATGGTCTCGACCTTCGTCACGCCGCCACTCTTGAGCTGGATATTCCAGCGTGCCGGCCGGGGTAGGGGACCGGGCGGACGCATCGTGGTCGGGCCGGCCGGCTTGACTCGAGGAGGCGCACACTGACGCGCCGCCGGATCGTGCGCATCGCGTCCCGCCGCAGCCGCCTGGCCATGTGGCAATCGGAGTGGGTACGCGACCGCTTGGCCGCCGCCTGGCCCGACCGGCGCTTCGAGATCGTCGAGTTCGAGACGCTGGGCGACCGGGTGCTGGACCGCCCACTGCCCGAGATCGGCGGCAAGGGCCTGTTCACTGAGGAGCTCGAGTCGGCGCTCCGCTCGGCCGACGTGGATCTCGCGGTCCATTCGCTCAAGGACCTGCCGACCGATCTGGCGCCGGGGTTAAAGGTGGGCGCGGTTTGCGAGCGCGAGGATCCCCGGGACGTCTGGGTCGGCGCGGCAGACGGCCCACACGATGTCCTGATGGCGCGACCGGGAGCGACGATCGGAACCAGCTCGGAACGGCGTCGCGCACAGATCCTCGCGGCGCGGCCCGATGTCCAGGTCGCAGAGGTCCGCGGAAACGTCGAGACCCGGCTGCGCAAGCTCGATGAGGGACAGTACGACGCCCTGATCATGGCGGCGGCCGGCCTCCTGCGCCTCGGCCGCGCCGGGCGCATCAGCTCTTACCTCGAGCCGCCCGAATGGCTCTCGGCGCCGGGACAGGGCGCCGTGGCGGTCGAGTGCCGACAGGACGACCCGGGGATCGACGAGCTGCTACGGGCGATCGAGGACGACGGGGCCAGGGCCGAGACCGCCGCCGAACGCGCCGTACTGGCCAGGCTGCAGGGCGGCTGCCAGGTGCCCGTCGGCGCCCGTGCCTGGGCGCGGGGCGCGGCGCTGGTCCTGCACGCCCTGATCGCGACGCGGGACGGTTCCAAGCTGATTCGAGCACACGGCGAGGGCCGCCCCCAGAGGCCCGAGGAGTTAGGGATCCGAGTGGCGGAAGAGATGCTGAGCCGGGGCGGGGAGGTGATCGTCGCGGCCTTCAGGGAATCGGGAAGCGGAGGTTGAGCGTGAGCAGTGGAGTGGAGCTACCGGAAGTCCTGGGGCGAAAGATCCTGACGCGGGAAGCGGCGCAGGTCGAGTACGGGCCGAGTCGTGAGTTCCGGCTCGTCTTCACCAACGGCTGCTTCGATATCCTGCACCGCGGGCACGTGCAGTTGCTCGTCGAGGCGCGCCAGCTCGGCGACCGCCTGCTGGTCGGACTCAACAGCGACGGCTCGACCCGTCGTCTGAAGGGATCGGGCAGACCGCTGCAGCCGGAGATCGATCGCGCCGCCTGCCTGGCGGCGCTCGAGTGCGTTGACGCGGTTGTCGTCTTCGATGAGGATACGCCGGCGAAGCTGATCGCGGCCCTGCAGCCGGAGATCATGGTAAAGGGTGGCGACTATACGCCCGATCAGCTCCCCGAGCGCGATGCTGTGGAAGCGGGTGGCGGTAGCATTGTTATCCTGCGGTACATCGAAGGACTGTCGACCACTGAGTTGCTGGAGAAGGCCTACCGGATGAAGGAGCGATGAGTCGCGTGCGACGAGCCTCGGGACGTCGGCCGGATCAGCTGCGGCCCGTATCGATGGAGACCGGCGCAGCGCCCCCGGCCGAGGGGTCGTGCCTGATCGCCATGGGCGACACCCGCGTCCTCTGCGCCGCTACGGTCCAGGACGGGGTGCCGCCCTGGCGCGAGGAGCGGGGCGGCTGGGTCACCGCCGAGTACGCCATGCTGCCTCGGTCGACCAGCGAGCGCACGCCACGTGAGCGCAGTGGGCCGCGCGCCCGGACGCAGGAGATACAGCGGCTGATCGGGCGGTCACTGCGGGCGGCCACCGACCTAGAAACGCTGGGTGAACGCACCATCATAGTCGATTGCGACGTGCTGCAAGCCGACGGCGGCACGCGGACCGCCGCCATCACCGGCGGCTGCGTGGCCCTCTACGTGGCGGCAGCGCGCCTGGTCGCCCAAAGAATCCTCCCCGCGAATCCGGTACGCCGTTTCGTGGCGGCGGTGAGCGTAGGGATCGTCAACGGCGAGCCCTGCGTCGATCTCGACTACGACGAGGATGTCGGCGCCGATGTCGACATGAATTACGCGGCCCTCGACGACGGCCGCATCGTCGAGGTCCAGGGTACCGCCGAAGGCGCGGCGTTCGGTGAGGGCGAGCTCGAGATGATGCTCTCCCTAGCCCGTAAGGGTGTGGTTGAGCTGATCGAGCTGCAGCGGGGCGCGGTGGAGGCGGCACTGTGAAATTGGCGATGGCGACAAGGAACATCGGCAAGCTGCGCGAGGTCGAGCCGCTCTTCCGGAACACGCCCATCCGTCTGGTCACCCTGGCCGAGCTGGGCGTCGAGCAGCGGCCTGAAGAGGAGCGGCTGGAAACGTTCAACTCGTTCGCCCGCAATGCCCTCGCCAAGGCGGAGTACTTCCACGATCGCACCGGTCTACCGATGATGGCTGAGGACTCCGGCATCTGCGTCGACGCCCTGAACGGCGAGCCCGGCCCGCGCAGCAAGCGCTATGCGACACCCGAGATGCAGGCCGAGTACGGCGTCGATCGCGCCAACAACCTCTTTCTGCTGCGTCAGATCCGCGATGTGCCCGACGAGCAGCGCACGGCCCACTTCTATTGTGCCGTGGCCGTGGTACTCGATGACGCGTCGCGAGTATTCGGTGGCCGAGTCGACGGCGTTATCTTGCGCGAGCCCCAGGGAAAAGGAGGCTTCGGCTACGACCCGCTCTTCTACCTGCCGGCGCGCGGCGTCACTACGGCGCAGCTCACGGTCGAACAGAAAAACGAGATCAGCCATCGAGGTCAGGCGATGCGCGCGGCACGCGATTGGCTGTTGGAAATTCTGGGCCCGTGAAACACGAGTGGGCTTGGGGGAGTAGTGATGAGTGATCGGTAATCAGTAGTCAGTAGTCAGTGGCCAGTGATCGGTAATCAGTGATCGGTAATCAGTAATCAGTAATCAGTAATCAGTGAAGTGATCGGTGGGCTGGTTACCGACCAACAGGGAGTGAGAAGATGGACGAGAAACTGCCGATGAAGTCGGAAGAGCAGGCGGAAGAGGAGCGTACGTGGCGCGACGTGGCGCAGGCGTGGAAAGAGGTCGGCGAACAGGTGAAGGACCTGGGCGATCGCCTCGGCAGCGCCTTCAAGGAAGGCTGGGCGACCGACGAGGTCAGCGAGGAAGAGACTCGTAAGGTGGTCGACCGTTTGCGCGAGTTGGGCGAGAAGATGGACCGGGCAGTGGATGCGGTGCGGGAGGAGGCGAAGCAGCCGGACACCAAGGCGGCGGCCAAGGACACCTGGAGTGCCACCCGGGGAGCCTCTACCGAACTGCTGGACGAGCTGCGCGAGACGCTGAGCGAGGGTCTGCAGGAAGTGAACAAGCGCGTTGACGACCTGGTGCAGAGGCGGAAGGGCAAGAAGGAGGCCGAGTAGCGCCCCCTGGGGGCGCCACTCGGCGGGCATCGCGTCGCTAGAACGTGCCGAACTCGGGCGGCCGGAGTTCGTCTATGAATGAGGCGTCCATCCAGTAGATGTCCGCTTCCCCGTTCTGCGGGCTCTCATGCGCCTGCCACAGAAACTCGGCCGTCAGAGTCTCCGGGAAACTCTCGGATGGTCGTGTCCGCGACGACATGAAGAAGAAATACCTGTCGTCGCGCGTCACAAAGGGCGACCACTCGCCGCCCCCTGCAGTATTGACCGCGTCGCCCAGGTTGATGGGCTCGCTCCAGTCGTCGTCCCGGTTGCGAAAGACGATGTAGTAGTCCGCGTTACCCAGACTGTCATCACGCCCAAAGACCGTGAGGATCAGATAGCTCTCGTCGGGGGCGATGAAGGCGTTGAATTGTACCGTCGTCGAATTGACCTGGGGAGGGAGTAGCTCCACCGGCTGATAGGCACCGTCCACGAAGCGTGATCGGTAGATGTAGCTCTCCTGGCTGCCGCTCGGCTGGCGCGAGAAGTAGATCGTCCCATCACTTGTGACCGAGGGGAAATACTCCTCGTCACTGGTGTTGACCGGTGGCCCTAGGTTATATGGCTCGCCCCACCCGTCAGCGGTCCGATCCATGACCCAAATGTCCTGGTTCACCCAGCGCCCCGCCTGCCCCGGCTCCAGTTCGCCGCCCTCGGCGGGACGGTTCGATAGGAAGAAGAACCTCTGGCCGTCCGGCGATATGTGCGGCTCCAGGTTCAGGTAGCCGGGATTCGCCGAGAAGGGTGCCACCTCCGGTTCCGTCCAGCGGCCGTCCTCCAGCTTCGTCTGCATGATGACCGAAAACGGTCCGATCATTACGCCGTAATAGATCTCGTCGCCGCCCGGTGTCATGGCGATGTCCCGGGTATAGATGCCGGTGGACACGATGCCCGGCGCGAAGAGTTCCGGTTCGCTCCCCGGCGCCGGCTGGCCCAGGTACTCGCCCCTCAGCGTCGGGAAGGAGCCGGGCTCCTCGCCCGCCCTGCAACCGAGGGCGACGGCGAGGAGGACGGCGAAGGGGAGGGTCTGCATCTTCATGGTCTGTCTCTCCGTCATAGGCGCTCTTGGATCGGGATACAGGAAACTACACGAGGAAGCGCGGACGAACAGGCAGGCGAGGGAGGAAGCGGTGTAGTGCACGGCGCTCCGGTATATCAACCGCTTTCTGTGGTCCGGGTTCGTAACACCACATAAATGCTAGACATAGTTGTTTTTGTCCGACAGCGGGTCGATGTGGCGGCTGCTGACTGGAGGCTGCCTCGCGGCTGATCCGCTGCCTCGAAGGGCGAGTGGCCTCGGACCCGTGATGGTGGACGGCCGACCCCTCGTGACCGCATATTGGGTTCAAGCCTCCAATCAATACACGGTAGCTAGGCGAACAGATGATCGGCGAGCTGGCACGATTGCGGCGATATGGACGCGCTGTGCTGTTGGCTGCGATGCTCATCGTCAGCGGCGGCGGCCTTCAAGCTCTTCGAGCCCAGGATCCTACGGTCGGTCTCGCGGTGGTGATAGGCGTTGTAGTTGACGGGGAGAGCGCCGAGCCTATCGATGGAGTGCATGTGGGGCTGATCGGGGCGGAGAGGGAATTCCATCGATCGACGAACGATCGAGGCCTCTTTCTGTTCCTGCGAGTGCCGCCGGGCATCTATGAACTGGTATTGGAGCATCTCTCCTACGGGACGCGCACCGACACGATCGAGGTGGCAGGCCGCGAGATCGTCAACTTCGAGGTGCGTCTGGCGGTGCAACCGATCGCGCTGGCACCGGTGGTCGTGTCGGTTCGGCGCGAATACTTGTCCCCGAGCATGCACGAGTTCTATGAGCGGATGGAGCAAGGCTTGGGTCGCTTCATCACCCGCGCGGACATCGAGCTGCTACGGCCGAGTCGCATCACACACATGATCGCCAGCCTGCCCGGCATCGCTCTGATCCGAGGCCCGAGTAGCGCGAAATCGAGACTCCATTTCCGCCGTCACCAGCGCTACGTACCGGGTCGTGGTGCCATTCCTTGTTGGCCGACTGTGTACGTGGACGGAAGGCGCGTACAGGATGGCGGTCCTGATCCGGCGTCTCCTATTCCCGATGACGTCGAGATCGACGACCTCGTTCTGCCCAGCGATATCGCAGGGATCGAGGTCTACGACGGTGCCGGTGGGATCCCCGCCAGGTTCGGTGGTAGCTGGGGCGGCTGCGGCGTCATCGCGATCTGGACGCGAAGCGCGCCGTAGTCCGCATCACGATTCGCCCAAGTCGTCGGACAAGCTTGTCATGGCCGCCCGGGGGCTCCCCACGGCACAAAAGGTGCATTATTCTTGACGCGTTGGGCGACCCCTGGGGCCGTCGGCGCCAGTCGCACGCGAGGAAGTCTGGACAGTTCGCGCCAGGTCGGTGGGGAGTCAGCAGGATGGCCTGGCTTTCCCGGAGGAGGGCATGGCTGCCCGGTCGGTTGCAGGCTCGGTCCGGCGATCCGAGCCGAGAGGGGACCTTCACCCGCGCGAGCTATTCTGGCATACGCTGGGGCGTATGGTCCTGCTCTATTTTGTTCCCCTCGTTCTCCTAGCCGTGTTCTTCCTCCTCCAATATCGGCAGCTTCTTCGCGAGAGCTTGCGGGCCCATCTCGAGGTCATCGCCGAACACCAGGCGGCGACCTTCGACCTCTTCCTCCGAGAGCGCCTGGTCAATCTCGACAACATCATCGACGACCCCGTACTCGGCCAGGGGAGGTGGGAAGCGCATCTCCCGGGATTCCTGGCGAGTCTGCGGCAGACCAGTGACGCCTTCGTAGACCTCGGCGTGGTCGGCGAGGACGGCGAGTTGCTGGCCTACGTGGGGCCGGTCAACTACCCCGGCAACGTCAGCTACGGCCAGGAGGATTGGTTCCGCGAGCTCCGGAATTTGCAGCGGACTTCGGTGATCACCGAGATCTACCGGGGCTTTCGAGACCAACCACACTTCACCATCGCCGTGCGACGGGGAGTTGGGAGCTCTGTCCGGATCCTCCGCGCCGCACTCTCCCCGGAGCGCCTCTCCGACTACCTAACGACTCTCGAGGGCGCCAACGAGGTTCACGCCGCTATAGTGAATGGCCAGGGCGTTCTCCAGGTGACCGTTCCGAAGCTCGGCGACCCGCTTCTCCCGTCCGGCTTCGCGCCACCCCGTGAGGCGGACAGGGGGTTCGTGGCGGCTGACGCCGCTAGAGACCGTCCGGCCTACGCCTTCGCCTGGCTCAGCCAGACTCCTTGGGCCCTGATCGTCACCGACGCTCGGGGGGCTCCGGGCTCCGGCCTCGTGGGGCTACCCGGCGAATTCATGATCGGGACGCTCGCCGTCTTCCTGCTGACCGGCGTCGTGATCCTCGTTCGCGCACGGCAAGTCGTTGGAGCCCGACTGGCTACGGAGCAACACGAAGCGGAACTGTCCGGACAGCTCGTCCACGCGGCGAAGCTGGCTTCCGTCGGGGAGCTTGCCGCCGGGGTCGCCCACGAGATCAACAATCCGCTGGCCATAATCGCCGAGGAAGTCGGAGTCATGAGAGATGCTTTGGACCCGGCGCTGGCCGACGAGGACGACGAGCCGCTCGACATCCCCGACCACTTGAATGCAATTCAGGAGGCGGTCTTCCGCTGTCGGGACATCACTCGCAAGCTCCTGATGTTCGTGCGGCAAACCGGTGTCAGAATCGAGCCGCACGACATCCACGACATCCTGGATGAAGTCCTGGATGTCATCTTGGGGAACGAGCTAGCCATCTCCAACGTGGTCGTGACGCGCCAGTACGATCGACGGATTCCCGATATTGCAACGGACCGCAACCAGCTCGTGCAGGTGTTCGTCAACCTGGTGAAGAACGCGATAGATGCTATGACGGGAGGTGGCAGGCTCAGCATTGTCACGGTTCTGAGGGATGGCCGAGTCGCCGTGGCGATCAAGGACACGGGTTGCGGGATGCGACCCGATCAGCTGGAAAACGTGTTCATGCCCTTCTTCACCACCAAGGACCCGGGATGTGGCACCGGACTCGGCCTCAGCGTCAGCTACAGCATCATTCAGAACTTCGGCGGTGCCTTCTACGTCGACAGCACCCCGGGCGAGGGTAGCACGTTCATCGTGGAGCTTCCAGTAGGGGCGGATTAGCTGGCAGCGACCCCGGGAGGGGAGCGGCAAATGGCCAAGAAAGTCAAAGAACTGATGTTATCTCTCTCCGATTACGCCGTGGTCGACGAGGACGCGACCGTGCTCGATGCACTCCAGGCCCTCACGGCGTCCCAGGCGGCCGTCCACCCGGGAAAGCAGCCACACCGGGCGATCCTGGTGCGGGATCGGCGCGGAGAGATCATCGGCAAGATGGACCATTTCGCCTTCCTCCGGGCGCTGCTCCCGGAGCGCAAGCCCATGATCGCCACCGGTCTCCTCGATCGAGCCGGCGTTGGTGACGATCTACGCGATGAGTCCATGCGGATGCTCGATCTGCTGACCGGTGATTTCATCGATGTCTGCGAACGGGCGCGGAATGTGGCCGTCCGCGACGCATACAGCTCGGCAACCGTGGGTATCGACGAGGATGCGCCTCTGTCCGATGCGATCTCCAAGTTCCTGGCGCATCGAACGCTCTCCCTCCTCGTGCATCGGCAGGGCAAGACCGTGGGGATCCTCCGATTGAGCGACCTGTTCGAGGAGCTCTCTCGGCAGATCATGCAGGGAGACCGGGAAGAAGAAGGGAACTAGGCGGCGACAATGTCCAAAATCCTGCTCGTAGATGACGAGGATCGTTTTCGCACGAACCTGGCCAAACGACTGCGGGCCAGGGGATACGACGTGGTGGATGTGGATAACGGGGAGGACGCGGTAAAACAGGCTCGAACCGACGGCGATATCGAGATCGCCGTCCTGGACCTGAAGATGCCGGGAATGGACGGCATCCAGACGCTCCACGAGATGCGAGCGTTCAACCCGGCCATCCAGGCGATCATGCTCACCGGGCACGGCAGCCTCGACTCGGCTACCGAGGCCGGCCGGCTGGAGGCTTTTAGGTACCTCGAGAAGCCCTGCAGCGTGGAGGAGCTTACGGCGGTTCTGGAGGAGGCCAAGGATGCGGTGGTCTTCGCCAAGGCCCGCCACGAGATGGCGCATCTCCCCGCAGACCGAAGGTCCACCCTCCGCTGGTTCATGGGGAACCACAACTCACGCCCGCTTTTCATCCTGCTTGGGGCGATCCTCTTCGCCGCCATGGTCCTGCCAGCCCCGCCCGCTCGGCTCGTGGAACTGGTCGGGACCAGGAAGAGCCAACCCGACATCCAGCGCTCCACCCCTGATCCCATCCTCGGATACGCCTCGTACCGGGAGATGGCGCCGGGGCAGACCATCTCCGGATTCTACAGCAGGAAGCACAAGCTCGACCGCGTTGTCGTTCGGGATGACGGTACTCGGGAGATGATGTCGCTGAGCGCGGAGCAGGCGGCCCGGCGGGCCATGGCCATGCTCGCCATCCTGGTGGTGGCCGCCCTCTTCTGGGCCACCGGGGCGGTACCCGTGGCGGTAACGAGCCTTTTCATCGCCGCCTCCCTCTACTTCTTCGACATCTTCAAGCCTGACGGCGTCGCGCAGGCCTTCGCCAAGGATGCGGTGATATTCATCTTCGGTGTGCTGGCACTGTCGAAGGCGATGACCAAGACCGGCCTCGACCGGCGAATCGGACTGCTGCTCCTGGCGCCGGCGAAGAACCTGACCCTCTTTCTCGTGGTGTTCCTACCTCTGCTCTCCGTCGCCTGCTCGTTCCTCTCCGAGCATGCCCTGGTGGCTTTCACCATGCCGCTGTTCGTCATGGTGTATGCCAGCGCCCTGCGATCGACCGGGATCAAGAAAGACCGCACTCTGATGGTCCTGATGGCCCTGGCGCTCTGCTATGCGGCAAACTCCGGGGGGCCGGGATCGCCGGCGGCCGGCGGCAGGAACGCCATTATGGTCGGCATCCTGGCCGACTACGGCGTCGCGCCCACTTTCGGCGAGTGGGTGACGTACGGGCTGCCCCTGGTGCCGGTCATGTCGTTGGCCGTGGGGCTCTACTTCCTGGTCGTATTGCGCCGGAAGGTGTCGGTCACTCGGTTGAACGTTGCCGCCGAGGTCCGGCGCGCGGCCGAGAAGATCGGACCCGTGACCCGGGCAGAGTACGTAACGGGTGCCGTGCTCGCTCTAGTAGTCCTCCTCTGGATCACCCAGAGCCGAGTACTGGGGATGGGAGGCCCGGTGATTCTGGGCTTGGTCATCCTAAACATCTTTCGGATTCTTCCCTGGCGGGACATGCAGAACATCCACCTGGAGGTGGTGGCCCTCTACGCCGGGGCCACCGCCATCGGGGCAGGGCTGGCCTCGACCGGAGCGGCCCTCTTCCTGGCCGACGTCTTCGTCGGCTTCTTACCCGACTTCATGGCAAGTGGAAGCGGTCTGGCCATCGCTTCAAGCCTGTTCACCGGTTTGGCCACCAACTTCATGAGTGACGGGGCTACGGTAGCTGCCATCGGGCCCGTCACCGTGCCGATGGCGACCGTGGCCGGGGTCCACCCGTGGATGGTGGGGTTCGCCACCGCCTACGCCTCGTCCTTCGCTCACATGCTTATCATCGGAACCCCCTCCAACGCACTCGCCTACGCCATGGCGAAAGACCCGAGCACCGGCGAGCAACTGGTCACCTTGGTGGATTTCTTCAAGCACGGGTTCTTTATCCTCCTCATCAGCTTTGCCGTACTCTGGGTCTGGGCGATCCTGGGATACTGGCTCTGGTTGGGTTTTCCGGCCGTCTAAGCTATCGGAAGAGACCCACGCCGGAAGGAGATAGCAATGGAGAACGTGATCAAACTACTTATCGTAGATGATGAGACCCGCTTCCTGAAAGCGATAGCTCAGCGGCTGACCAAGCGGGGCTTCGACGTTCGGACCGCGACGAACGGACCGGACGCCATCGCTTTGGCCAAAAAAGAGAAGTTCGATCTCGCACTGCTCGATCTGAAGATGCCCGGCATGGATGGCGGACAGCTCCTGCGCATACTGAAAGAGGAGCACGAATTCCTCGAGGCCATCATACTCACAGGCCACGGCTCGCTCGAGAGCGCCGTGGAGCTGACCAAGGTCGGGGCCTTCAGCTATCTGCCGAAGCCCTACGAGCTCGAGAAGCTCATCGAAGTCCTGAAGGACGCCTACGAGGCGAGGCTGAAGAAGAAATTCGAGGCCGATCAGAAGAAGATGGACCGGATCATCGCTGCGGCGGAGGGCGAGAGCCCACTCGGCATCCTGCGCAAGCTCCGCGAGCTAGACGACCGGCGGAAATAGCCGGCAGGCCGGGGGCTGGCGTTCTGACTGCATCCTTCTATCCTTCTACGGCGCGGGTGGGCGAAAACCGATAACGGGGCGTGGCGCAGTCCGGTAGCGCGCCTGCTTTGGGAGCAGGAGGTCCCCGGTTCGAATCCGGGCGCCCCGACTGGCTTTTCAGCTCTCCAGCCCGAGTTTGTGACAAACTATTGTGACAAACGCCTCCCGGCATTAGATTTCGTGGTAGCCCGCTAGGGACCCCGTTCGATGGGAGGGCCCGATGCCACGGAAACGAAAGAGCCGCATCTACTGGAGGAACGGACGGGCCTGGGCCGATCTCCGCGATTTCGCTGACGTCGGCGGCAAGAGGGAGGCCCTGAAGCCGGACGGCGAGAACCAGGCCACCACGGACGCCGACGAGGCGGCGAAGCTGCTCGCCGACCGGCTGGAGGAGTTGGAGGAGGCCCGGCGTCAGGGGGTGACGACCACCCGCCGCCACCGCACGCTCGCCGAGTACGCCCAGCACCACCTGATCGAAATGGCCCGGGGGAGCGAGGCGTCGGACGACTGGATCGCTCAGACCGAATACCAACTGCAACGGGCCATCGAGTTCTTCGGGGCGGGTCGCGAGCTCACCTCGATCCGGCCGTCCCACGCCCGCGACTATATCAATCACCTTCGGAAGGTGCCGAACGGCCGCGGCAGAAAGCTGAGCGAAGGCAGCATCCGGCACTACATCAACTCGCTCTCCGGCCTGTACCGCCGGGCGCAGGAAGACGAGGTAGTACCCGTGGGCTACAACCCTGTGGCGGTCCTATCGACAAAGCCTTCCGCTAAGCCGAAGCGGAGCAAGATTCAGTGGCTTGAGGTCCACGACGCGGCGCTGTTGTTAGAGGCGGCGCGGCTCTACGATGCGGAGGGCGTGGACGGCCGGCTCCAGTTCGCGCACCCGCTGATAGCGACCTTCCTGCTGACCGGCGCCCTGCACGACGCCGTGGTCGGGCTCGAGGTCGGGGACGTTAACTTCAAGCGCGAGATCGTCCGCTTCTACCCCAACCAGCACCGCCGGCTAAAGACCGCCTACCGTCACCGGGACGTGCCGCTGTGGCCGCAGCTTCGAGAGATTCTGGAGCCGCATCTGGAGGGAAGGAAGAACCTCGCCGAGGACGAGCTACTGTTCCCCTCGCCTCGGACCGGCGGAGTGATCAGCGACATCCGCAAGACATTGGACGCGGTGGCGGAGTGGGCCGGGTGGAAGCCCGGTGAGATCCGGACCAAGATCTTCCGCAAGACCTATTGCGCGGCTCGGCTACAGACACTCGACAACGGGCAACCCGTCTCCGAGTTCACGGTCACTCGCGAGATGGGACACTCGTCGCCGGCGATGGTGCGGGCGATTTACGGCCAGCTCGGCACCGTGCGTCACCGCTCGGAGGTCTTGGAATACCGCGTGGCCCAGCATCTGGACGTGGAGGGATACGAGGATCGCGTGAAGGTGCTCAGGGAGAAGGGCGGGCTGAAGCTGCTGGCTTAGCTAGTCCTCCAAGCGGCTGGCCTCTCTCGCTCTAGCGTTGCGAGAAACGCACAAGTTATCCATCCCGGTCGCTGGGGGTGCACGAAGAGGCGCGTGAAAAGTACTCTCCCAAAGCGTTGAGTGAGTCGAGGAGGGTGTTGCCTGGGTGTTCCTGAACGCTCAGAGGTCAGCCATGGTTGGTCTGGAGATTCGTACGCCCTTGCGCTCTACTCTATCAGACGAGCGTTTGCAGCGGGCGCTGAGGCATCGCAGTAGATTCTTGTGTATGAAGTTGGTGCAGTGTCGGTTTCCCACGGCGCTTGTTTAACGCACACCGTTTAGACGACACGTATCGCATGGACGTACCGGATCTGCTTCGGGCAATTGCCTCCCTCCTTTGGCCCCTACTGGCGCTAACGGGGCTCCTGATGTTTCGTCCCCAGCTCCGTGATCTCTTGGCCCGTCTCCGGCGGGGTAAGGTGCTGGGCCAGGAAATCGAACTCGCGGAGTCCTTGGACAGGCTGGACCGATCTGCCAGTGCGGCCGCTTCTGAGGCGGCTCAGCTGCCTCCATCGGCGGAACCCCCAACGCGGGAACAGGAACGTCGAGAGGCGTCGGCGGTTGATCGAGTGATCGAAATCGCCGCGCAGTCACCCAGCGCTGCATTGCTTGCGCTCGGAGCCGAGATTGAACGGGAAGTCCGGGAACTGCTGGCCAGCTTGGGGCTTTTGCTCGGCCGGACCTCAGTACCCCTGCAGCAGGCACTCGCGGAGCTAAGTACCTACGGGCTTCCTAAGCACTTGCCAGGCTCCCTTGAACTCTTTTGGGATGTGCGAAACAAGCTTGTCCACGGTCGCACGTCTAGTCCCGATGACGTGCTACGAGCAATTGACTCCGGCGTCGCGATTCTCAAGGCGCTGTATGCGATTCCCCGTGAGACGAACATCGTGTATCACCCAGGCGTCACAGTCTACGCAGACGAAAAATGCATGAAGCCGATCTCTGACGCTAAGGGTTTGATCCTCGAGACCCAAAGCCCGAGCGGCGTTTCGGTGCACAGGCGGATCTATCCGACCACGAAGACGGATTATGAGAAGGGGAAGCGTGTGGCATGGGAGTGGTCGGACCGTCACAGGTTCGGCGAAGCGTGGTATAAGGATCCCGACACGGGGGAAACTAAGTACGCATGGACATCCTCAATGGAGTTTGTCGGCAGGCACCTTGATCAACTGTGAAAACGGACGAGGCGTTCTAGCACGCGCTGCAACCAACAAGCCGCGCCGGCCTTTTGCGTGAGTGAAGGCCCTGCACAGGTCGCCTCGCGCCTGAGCGCCAGGTGGTTATACGCCGTGTCGGTAGGCGAAAGCCCACCGGATGGCTCGCCGTGCTCTCAAGCTCGCGACGTGGAGGACCTCCATGGAAGGCTATAGCCAAAACCTGATACAATTGCACGCTGAAGAGCGCGAAGCCCATATCTATCGGGTTTTTAGCATTCGGCGCCTCATTGAACTGTTCGCTATACGAAAGAATACTCTCGTGCGCCCGAAGTTGTGGGACGATCCCTTTGAGAACTTCATTCTCAAATCGCTCTACGAGATCGAATCTGGGGAGTCTGTCCGAATCGGATTCAAGGACCAGCTGTATGGGCAGTGCTGGTCGCTCGTTCGGGATTCGGATGCTCTCTGGCGCATTTACTCGCCAGATAAGAACGGCGTCAGGGTACGGTCTAAGATCCGTGTGCTCTTTGAATCGCTATGGAACACGTGCGTCTCCAGCATGCGCACGCCCAGCTGCTTTATCGGCAAGGTCGAGTACCTGCCGCAGAAGAAGATTCTGGAGATTCTTGACCGTTCAGGCTTGGTGACCGGCGCCCTACTCGATAACACCGGACGTGGCCAGGTATCCACGCTCCTGATGAAGCGACGCGAGTTCAGTCACGAAAAGGAGGTTCGCCTCGTGTATTTTAACCACGACGACGCATACACGCTTGACATCTTCCAGTACGATGTTGACCCCGGCGCGCTCTTTGATGAGATCACATTCGATCCGCGACTCAGCGACGAGCTCTTCGAAGTATACAAGACCCACTTTGAGCGTCTGGGATTCCCGGGTAGTATCAACCGTTCACCGCTGTATCGGGTCCCGGAATTCAAGGGCAAGCTTCGTACTCAGCTCTGAAAGCCGTTTCAAGCCAACGACCGAAGAATCTCAGTGACATGGATGCGCGAAGTTTGTCCTCCTCGGGATCGCATTGGAGGTGGCTGGAGGTCCACCGACTGCCTGATCACGTCCCTCCGTTCGGTTCGGTCCTAGAAAATAGGCAAGCTTGCGATGTGGTGGCTCGCTGCCGCTGTTGCGGACCTCGTTCTTTCACCGCTGGGATCAGGGAAAGAATGAAGTCACCCGGTTCCTGCTACCATACTCCGGAGTGAGTTCTCGAATTGTCGCAGAGCTGGTTTCAGATGTTCTGTACCCCCAGCCTGTCAGGACCGGGTCCCCCCCGGGGACTGGAAGCGCTCCTTAGCTGACGAGATTCGCGAGGAAGACAACCCCGTGCTCCACCCGCCGCTTTACCGCGCCCAACTGAGTCAGGGAGTACCTGCCCGCAGAACCGTGCGTGCCATCGTTCAAGACGTGAAATAGATCGAGGATGTTCTCAACGTCCTGATCCACGAAGTCTTCATACTCTGCCGCAGCCATTCCGTGTCGCGTGAGCAGTAGCCTTATGCGGGTCCGCCGCGTTGGGCGCCCGTCCGGAGCTCGGTCACAAGTCGGGAACGCACTTAGGACATCCGCGTCGGGTGCATGCAGCTCCAAGAATCGGGTAAATACTTCTCTAGCACTCGTGCAAAAGTGCCTTGCGGCATCTGGGTTCCGAGGATCCATGGCAAAGAGCGCACCGCGCCACCGCTCGTCCAGGTCCGGGGACACTACCCGTAGCTCGTCCGTGATAACAGTATCGGTGAGCCGCGCAAATTCCTCCTGGTCGTCCGCAGTAGCCAACCCATTCAGAGCATTCACGACAGCAACGCTATTGGCCGTCTCCCGCTCGGAAAGGTCAAGGAATCGGTCCTGCCATTCGCTCGGCCTACTCGCCTCAACCCTAAGCTCGACGCGCGTGAACGTCTCGTAAAGCACGTAGCTGGACGATCGAATTGGTGTTGACCTCGTTGCTCCGCTCTTGAGGCGTGCCAGCTCAGTCCGCAGCCGTTGACGATTGGCCCGCACCTTCGCGTTGTGGGAACGAACCGCTCGGTTGTAGTTCTCGATGGCGCGGTTCACCTCGCGGTTGTGCTTTCGAACAGCGCGGTTGTAGTCGTCGATTGCCTTCTTCTGCTTAGCCTCCGCCTGCCGAATCATGCTTTTCAGCTGCGAGGCGCTGACCCTACGTCCCATTCCGACCCCCTGTAACCGAATACAAACCGAAAATAGCGGCTCGACTGATTGCGGTCAACCGCCCGGACGGCACGCCGCCTGGTCCGTTTGGACCTGACGGCACCGGGGGCGGGCGTTATGATTGTGCTCTGTACGAATCCACGGCCGGGCTGCGCCCGTGGTGGTAGAGCACCCGTGCCGCGCGGTCAAACGCATTCCGTTAGCCAGCAAACAGTGAGAGCGATTCGTGAGCAATTCCGTCCCCAAGGACCAACTGGAGAAGCTGCCCTTTGTTCAGCATATCCCTGACGATGGCCGGATCGTCAGCCTCCAGTCTTACTACGACCACGAAACGACCGATTGGCACCTGTGGCTTCCTGTGCGACCGGGCGAACTCGGACGAATCGCTGGCGGCGAGGTCGTCACGGGTTCCTATTACGCGGTCGCGCCGGCAGACCCGTCCCGAGACTTCGAGCTTCCCCTCGGAACGCTGTTGACCATGCGGGTCTCGTTCGCGCCGGTACTTCGGCAATTCGGCAAACTGGAGAGCGACGTGCACCGCTGTGCCGCAGTGTTGGAGAAGTACCATCTCTTTTCAGCGATGCGGGGCGAAAACAGCACTGATGCGAGCCTTCTAGTCGTCTCAGAACTGGAATACTTGCTAATGCTCCTGAGATCGCTTTACGACACCCTGCAGGGTGTCGTGGGTGTGGTCGCCTCGAAGTTGATCCACCTAAACGGCACGCAACGCCGTGTGACTCGGGATCTTCCCAGTAGCTTCGCTGGTGTGGCGTTGGTCGGCGCACAGTCTCGTGGGCTGGAGGAAATGGAGTCCCGCTGGGGGATTCCAGATCCCTTGGGAAGGTGGTATCAGTACGAAGCGCCGTTCTTTCGCGAGGTACGCGAACTGCGAGATGGGATATCGCATCACGGTCGAAGCCTGCCAACTGTGTATTCCGTTGACTGGGGCTTCGCAATCAAGCCCTCCGAGCCGCCGTGGAACCGGTTCGACGAGTGGCCGAGCGAGCAACTCTGGGACGGACGCCTCGGTTCCCTGCGCTCTGTTTTCGCAGGATTCATGGTCCATTCGCTGCAAGCCTGCACTCGCTTTGCCAGCGTCTTGGAGTCGATAGTTCAGCTTCCTCCACCACTCCATGACAGCCTTCGACTCTACGTGCGGAGCCCATTCGGGAATCGGCTCGTCAGGCTGGACGATACGCGGATACAGCCGTGGGAGGATCTAGATGGCGACAGCAACATGGTTGGTGGCTAACATGGAAGGGAGCCTTCGAGCGCGGCGCCGACGAGTTGCTCTGCCTGTTCAGTACGCTTGCGTGCACCGCGGCATCGGCGCTCATTCCCAAGACGCTCTCCAGCCACACCGAGTCCTGGTCCCTCCTTCTGGCCTGCCGCGTCCCTGATAATCACGCTGGGGCCAGCCCCCTCGCCTCCGAGGCGGAGGGTCTGCTAGAGGTGGCACGGCTTCTAGGTAGTCTGTGACAGACGCTGTGCCGGCCAGCCCCGGAAACGACCGGAGACTGACCGGGCACAAGCGGCCGCTCAACTCCGCATCTCCGGCCGCTGTGGACCTTGACTCGAGAGAACCCAAGCCGCGCTGTGCTACGCCGCGGCGATTACTCGCTCCACCTGCTCACGCTTACGTTTCTCGCTAAGATCTTCGACCCGGTCCACAACGTCGTCCTCCCAAGCGGGGCGGTGCTTCTCTGTGCCTGAAGAACGTCCGCGGTACTGACTCCATGGAGTACGATCCAAGGTCTGTGTCGCCTCGGGCGATGGTTTCTTCAACCTCTGCTCGGCATTGCGTACCAGCTGGCGCGCGCGTTCGGCGCTCACACCCATTACGACGCCGATCTCGGCGAAGGAGGGGTGTGGTCCCAGATTCGCGCCGTTTAACCCGTAACGCAGGATCACTGCGCGCTGCTCTCGCGGTGTCAGTCCCCACGCGCTCAGCACGTCCTCCGCCCATTGCTGTCTGAGAAGCAACGCGGCTTCCTGCTTTTCTTCCGCGTCTTCAGCATGTTCCTCCGTGGGCACCCGCAGTAGTGTCTCTGCGGCCCGCTCAAGTTTCGCAGCCCAGCGTGACCGCGTGCTCGTGCGTGACTCCTGGTCGCTGAACTCACTATTCTCGTCCCACGAGTCAATCGGGACGAGCTCCTCCCTCGGCCACTCCCTCTGTCGTCTGCGCGGGACGTGAATCAGGCGATCGTTAGCCTGCTCGGCAACGGCGTTCCGCACACCGGGGCGGGCGTACTCGGCAAAATCGATCTTGCCGTCGCCGAACTCGGGGTTGAATGTCCTTGCAGCTCTCACCACCGCCTCCGCTCCGGCGAGCAGCATGTCCTCGTATCGTGAATGCCGGGGCTTAGTCCCCGCTGCTGGCGGACCGTGCTGGTAGGCTTCCTCGAACACGACCTTCGGAACTTTGAGCACCTGCCTTCTCGGGTGTCCTGGTGGCTGGTTCCAATCCAGGTCAACCTGTCTCCACTCCATGTCCTCTAGGAGCTTCTGTTGCTCCGAGGTGAGCGGCGTGTTCTTCTTGAACTGCGGCACCGGGCCGTTTGGGTCAGTGCTCACGACCTCTGGCCGAGCTCTGATTGCGGGGGAATTCGACCGCTCACTGCATGGAATGACATGCAGGCTCTTGCCAATCCGTGGGCGGGTGACGTCTAGCGGTTCTGGGTTGGCTCTTCGGTTGGACATTGTTGTTGCCTCCTTCGGCTCTGCGGCCGAGGTCTAGGGGGTAGACCCGGCTGCCGAAGGGCGGCCTGTGGCCTCCGCCTAGTAGTTCACCATGGATTCCTTCTTTCTCCGGCGGGGCTAAGCCCCTGAGTCCTGAGCGCAGTCTTGCCGAAGCGACGATCGTGCTTGGCAAACGACGGGAGTTCTGCGCTCTCTACTGCTACCGACGGATCCTTCGGGCTCCGTCTGGCCCCTCCTTAGTGCCCTGTAGTGCCCAGCTGGTCTTCCGTACCTTGACCGAAGCCGCGCCGGGGTTTCCCCCGGCTGCGGACTTCGGTCCCATGGTGGAACTACAGGGCCGTGAGACCCTATGTCGAACGCGGGAGCCGAGCCCCTCGCGTCCATTAAATCCATACGGCCGCGGCACAACCCCTCCGCGGGCGCAGCTACCACGGCGAGTCGGGTGGATCAGTGATTTCTGTACCATGCTCTTCCATCTCTGTCTGGACAGTCATCACGGTCGGTTGATCCTGATTCCCGAGTCTAAGCCTCTTCCGCAGCAAGTTCCGCCTTCTTTCGGGCCAGCCACTGCCGGGCCCGCATCTCAAAGAACGCCCGAAGCTGCGGATAGAAGGACGAGGTGACCGTTACGAACCAGGCCGTCCGATCGAGGTCGCTGTAGGAACCCGTGTTCAGGTCACGGATGAATTCGACGTAGCTCTGGCTCGTGATTCTGCCCCACGCCTTAGGGTTCGGTCTGATGTTGTCAATCAACGTCACCATCTCGCCGAAGGTGAGTGGCTTAGCGGAGATCGTCGGGCCATCCAGTACTTCGAACGGTCCGATGTCGGGATACTCATCCACAATCCGGTAGCGGATCAGTCTGCGATCAGGCCTCGCTCGGACGCTGGTCACGTCCATAGTGACCGACCCTAGGACAATCCGCGCGATCTCGATCTCGCCCGGCAAATAGTCCGGCAGGTACTCGCCGCCCATGAACCACGGGTGCTGACGGCCGAGCAGGTTTGGGTCATCCAGCTCGTCGGGCAACAGGTCCGGGTGGACGTCCAAGAGCAGCTGGCGGGTGGCCTCGTCCGGGGCGCGTTCAGCTGCTCGGCCCGAGACGATGTCGGCGATCATTTCGCGCCGTAGCTGGCCCTTGACGTTGCGCGTGATCGCGGCAATCGGGTCGGAAGCGGGATCCCAGTAGACCGGACGGAAGTCGAAGTCGAAGGTGGGTGCGTCGTTCATCGTGCTGTCCTTTCGATAGAAGGTTCCGCCTCGCTCGCGCATGGGTCCGAACCTGCAGTTCGGCCGGGCTTACCACCGTTGGACAACGGTTGGCGGGCGGGTCAACGAGCCGGTTCTCTCACCGCCCTCTTCATGCCGGCAGCCCGAGGTGGAGGACTGCCTGTTTCCGACAAACAAAAACGGCTCCCGACTGTTAGGTCGCAGAGCCTCATTCCGCGACTTAGATGGTAGAGCTTGTGCCCTCGTACTACCCTGCGCGGCCCATCAAATCGGGGAAATCACCGCGCACCACAATATAGCCACTTAACGGCTATATTTCAAGGGTTTGAATGCTATGTAAGTTGCTCAGTGGCAGGCACTTACTGCGGTGACTCGGGGGCTTGAGCGCCGCGCGTTGCGTGCTTGCCGGTCGTTGCTATCCATCCTCCGACTTTGCATCTTATTGTCGCCTGTCCAGCAGCCCTTTGAGGCCAATCCCCAGAATCCGACCGACGCCTAAACACACGCAGTGGTGAGATATGGACATTCGCTATAGCCTGGCTGATCTCAGAGGTATCTTTGACGTCCGCATCACGGCCTCCGACATAGCAGAGCCGCTCGAGTCCTTCGCCCAGGACCAAGCGGCGAGTGAGGTTAGGGAAGTATTGCAGGCCAGGGACTTCGATGTGGCTGGTGTCAGGAAGAACGGCACGGTATACGGCTACGTAGAGAGGCCAGATCTATCCCATGGTAGTGTTGGTGACCACGCGAAGTCATTTGACGTCTCCCTGATCGTGACGGAGTCCACAGGACTCTTCAAGCTACTCGCACGGCTTCGCGACGTCCCACAGCTCTTTGTCCTCGACGCCGATCATGTTGGTGCGATCGTCACCCCGGCCGATCTGCAAAAGGCACCGGTGCGTCTATTTCTCTTCGGCATGGTTACGTTGATCGAAATGCACTTTCTGAGGATGATTCGCGACCATTTCGAGAACGACTCGTGGAAGAGCAAGGCACACAACTGCGTTGACGAAGCCGAGCGTATCTTCGCCAGTCGGCGGACCCGTAACCAGGCGATCGACTTGGCGGAATGCTTGCATTTTGCCGGCAAGGTCACCGTTGTGACGAACACGAAGCAACTGTGCAGACGGACCGGGTTCGACTCGAAGGAGAGCGCAAAGGCCTGCCTTGAGCGACTTGTGGATCTGCGTAACGCTCTTGCCCATGGACAAGACATCCTCTTGGGGCTGTGGCCAGAGATAATCGATGTAGTCGAGGAGGCTGAGCGAATCCTCGATAGGTGTGAGGAGGACGTGCGAGAGAAGGAGTGAATGGCAACGTCTTAAGAATAGGACGGATGCGCGAAGCCATGAAGTGAGCGTTTACCGAGCGACTTGGTATCTGTACAGTTAGGCACATGGATCCCCGATACATTCACCTTGAGCCGCGCGGTATCGAGAAACGGATCTATCGAGTGACTACGGTAGAACGGCTCTTTGAGTGGTTTGAGACCGGCCAGAATGTACTTGTGCGGCCGGCGCTCTGGGATGATCCCTTCGAGAACTTCGTTCTCTCGGCGCGGGCGACAATACCGTCAGGCGAGACGGTCAGGTTCGGATACAAGGATCAGCTATATGGTCAGTGCTGGACACTACACGACGAAACAGATGCAATGTGGCGTATCTATGCACCAGACAAGAACGGGGTCAGGGTCCAGAGCACAATCGCGCAGCTTGTCGGCGCCCTATACACTGCAAGGGAGGTTCAGCACCCGGCTATCAGCTGCTTCATAGGGAGGGTCGACTACGAAAGACAAGATCGACTACTGAAGAGATTATCTGACGTCGCGAATCTAGAGGCCACTGCTTTTGATAGTTCGGGAAGGGAACAGGCGAAAAGCTTGTTATTCAAGCGTTGGGCGTTTCGACATGAAAGAGAAGTGAGGCTGATCTACTTCAATCCGCAGGCCTCAGCTGATCTTGGGAATCTGTTTCGATATACTGTGGATCCGCAAAGCGTGACAGCGGACATCATGTTTGATCCGCGAATGTCAAAGACGCTGGTGGCAATCTACGCGGACCGCCTGAGACAGGTCGGCTTTCACGGCAAGGTCCGGCAGTCAACTTTGTATGAGGTACCTGACTTAGAGGGAGAGCTGCGCGGATAGCACAAGTTGGCGGTCTTTGTAGAGAAGGGAAGTCCTAGGTAGAGGGAATCGCTAACGTCAGTCCGACGCCCGAATGACAATCTCTCCGGCGTCGCCTAGTGGTACCTTGGGCAAGCGCGGCCGGCGTACTCGGCGCCCGGCCCTCGATTTGGCCCAATAGCCGCGCGGCGGCACCGGGATCTGCAAGCGACGGCAAGCTTTCGCGAGACCCGGCCCGGAAATACCCCACTTCTCGGCGAGCTTTGACACGGGCTCAGACCAAACGAGATCAAACAAGCTTGCCCGGTCGAGCCGAATCTCCTGCCCGTGCGAGCCCCCGGCACCGATGCGGATTTCGCGCGGAAGTGAAGACGTCCTCTTGGCTGGCTTGCGCACCATCACGCCGGACTTGTGTGGCTTGGGCGCCTTTACACTGGACTTGCGTGGCTTGGGCACCTCCACACCGAACTTGGCGAGGACCTCACGCGAGCGAGTGGGACGAGGGTGCTCGTACCTACTTGGCGGCTCCTCGGGCGGTCGGGGGAAGAAGCCGACCTCCTTCATGCGGGCGCGGATGGCTGGCGTGCGGCCCAGCTCCTTCAGGACCTCCGCAGTGCAGTACTCGTCCTTCGCGAACAGCTTCATGAGATCGATGAAGATCCTGTCGGAGGTCTTTAGTAGCTGCTGGCGGATGTGAGCGATTTGTTCACGTGAATCGCTTTCCCAACGTGCGCCGACTTCGAAAAGGCGCTCAAGCGCATGAAGTGCTTGCCACTCGCCGCCGAATCTCAGTGGAAGCCAGGACAGGTGGGAGAGGTGGGAGCTGATCACCTCTCCCACGTCCTCGGGAAATGCGTAGGCCGCGAGCGCCGCGATGACGGAGCCATTGCGAGCGGCGCCATAGAGCTCGTCGAAATCATCTCGCGCCGGATCCGGGCCGAGGCGATCGAGAATGCCCACGTCGCCGTGCAAGCAGGCCTCGTAGACCGCGCTGAAGCCGCCGAAGGCATTTCCTTCGGCTTCGTCGTCGTCTTCCTCGTAGCTGTGGCCGAAGCGCAGGGTGCGAGCGGGGGCGTGGGGGTCGGCGCCCGCCCAGAGGCAAAGCGCGACGCCCTTCTCATTCCGCTCACCTGCGTGATATGCCAGCGCGCTATTCAGCGCGGCCCGGATCTTGGCGTCGGTCCTCCAGTGCCGCTTCGCGAAACCGAAAAGCGGTTTGTTGCTCGTGTGGTACGCCAGTGCTTCCGCGAGCGCATGGCCTGACGTCATGTCGACGCCCAGCGCTCGGAATCGCTCGAACAGCTTCGAGTTGTAGGTGCCGAAGAGATCCTCAAGATCCACTTCCTGTGGGTCAGCGCCCCAATCCAGTAGCAGATCGATCAGATCCCATCGCCGAGCGCGGAGGGCAAGGTCGAGCGGGCAGTGGGGCTCGAGGTTAGGGTCGTAACCGTTGCAGAGAAGGAGGTGCACCAAGGAGTGGCTCTCTTTTTCGAGGGCGATCTCGAGCGCCGAAGTAGGACGCCTGCTCTTCGGAGAGACACCCGCTTTTGTCTGCAGGGGCCGGCCGGCCTCGATCCACCGTTCGACATCGTAGAGGCGGCCTTCACGGCAGAGTCTGTGGAGCTGCGCCAGTGATTCGGGGTCCGAGGTCGTTGGGGCCCACCTCTGGCGTGGGGGCGGCGCTGGCTCTGTCCGGGGGTCGACGAACGCGCCCACGGCGATGCTCCGTTGGTTGCAGGGGGTTGGGTACTACGCTCGCCTCGGAGCGTACACACCGGCCGGCGGAGTAGCAACTGCAACGCCGCATTTGGCTTGGTGAACCACCCATCGAGACGGCGCGGGGGTGTGAGCTCTGACAGGCAGGCGTGTTCCACCTGGCTCCCACCAGTCCTAGGCACGGGCGGTGACAGTCGGCGGGCGCTGGGCCAAATCGACCTGTCCCACACTGCCTATAGTCGGTATCTTCATTACCGACCGCCGTGTATGCTCAGCTGTCGCCCTCCGAGCCCAACCGGGAGTTTCCAGGGCGTGGCACGACTCGAAGATCTCCGAAAAGGTTCACTGGTCCGAGGAGTAATCCCTGATCAGGTTGTTACCATCATAGATGCCACAGTGGTCGGTGATGCGGTCGACCTCACTTACCGGGACGCTGCGGGCCAAACGGCAAGCCAACTGCTCCTACGAAGCCGCGAGCCGGAACTCGAGCTAGTAGAGGCTGAGGTATCCTGGAGCTTCGATGCCGATCCCGAACTGTTCAAGCTCGTGACTGAGGCCCTTCGGATTCGGTCGGCTTATCTCTTTGATCCGCATCTGGCCGTTACAACTTCGCTCGTCGAGCCATTGCCGCACCAGATTACTGCGGTCTACGCAGAGATGCTGGCTCGGCAACCACTCAGGTTCCTGCTTGCGGATGACCCCGGGGCCGGTAAGACGATCATGGCGGGGCTACTGATGAAGGAGCTCATAGCCCGCGGCGACCTGCGTCGGTGCCTGGTCTGTTGCCCAGGCGGCCTGGCCGATCAGTGGCAGGACGAGATGTGGGAGAAGTTCCGTCTCGATTTCAGGCAGATATCGAGAGACACGATCGAGAACTCACGCAGCGGCAATCCGTATCGGGAGCTCGACCTTGTTATTAGCCGCCTCGACCACATGGCTCGTAACGACGAGATCCTCGAAAAGCTCAAGACGACCGAATGGGATCTCATCGTGAGCGATGAGGCCCACAAGATGTCCGCCACTGTATTTGGCACGGATGTCAAGTACACCAAACGTTACCGCCTGGGCCAGCTACTGTCTGGTATCACGCGACACTTCCTCCTGATGACGGCCACCCCACACAACGGCAAAGAAGAGGACTTTCAGCTCTTCATGGCGCTCATCGATCCCGACCGGTTTGAAGGCCGCTACCGTGTCGATGTGCATGATACAGATGCTTCGGACCTGATGCGCAGGATGGTCAAGGAAGATCTCCTCAAGTTCGACGGGACGCCGCTGTTCCCGGAGCGCCGGGCGTATTCCGTCAAGTACGAGCTGAGCCCTGAGGAGGCGGAGCTGTACCGAGCGGTAACTGACTACGTCCGCGAGGAGTTCAACCGGGCCGAGCGACTGGAGAGTGATGGTCGGAAGGGAACAGTTGGCTTTGCACTGACAATCCTCCAACGGCGACTCGCCTCATCGCCGGAAGCGATCTGGCAGTCGTTGCGTCGCCGGAGGGAAAGACTAGAAAAGCGGATGGAGGCGGCGCGACAGGCGAAGGCGCTCGGCGAAGACCTGCTTGGGTGGCAACCAGGGCTTCGAGAACTGTCAGGCGAGGACCTGGAAGACCTCGATGAGGCGCCCGACCAGGAAGTCGAGGAGTTCGAAGACACAGTAATCGATCAAGCGACCGCGGCTCGAACGATAGCTGAGCTGCAAGCTGAGATCCAAACCCTCGGTGGGCTTGAGGCGCTTGCCTACCGCGTACGTAACAGCGGCACGGATAAGAAATGGGAGGAATTATCGCGCTTGCTGCAGGACAACCCAGTGATGTTCGATGCCGGGGGTCACCGACGGAAGCTCATAGTATTCAGCGAGCACCGTGATACTCTGCGTTATCTGCGACAAAGGGTGCAGACCGTCCTCGGGCGCCCGGAGGCTGTGGTGACTATAGACGGAGGGATGTCGCGTGAAGCGCGACGTCTCGCCCAAGAGCAATTCACGCAGGACAAGCGCGTACTTATCCTGATTGCCACGGACGCTGCTGGAGAAGGCATCAACCTTCAGCGTGCGCACCTGATGGTCAATTACGATCTCCCGTGGAACCCGAACCGGTTGGAACAACGGTTCGGGCGGATCCACAGAATCGGTCAGACAGAGGTGTGCCACTTGTGGAATCTGGTGGCGGCCAACACCCGTGAGGGCGAGGTCTACGATCGCTTGCTCACGAAGCTCGAGGCGGAACGTCAAGCATTGGGAGGTCGGGATCGGGTTTTCGATGTCCTGGGGGAGGTTTTCCGGGGTAATGAGCTGCGCCAGCTTCTGATCGAAGCGATTCGCTATGGCGAGCAACCTGAGGTCAAGGAGCGGCTGTACAAGAAAGTTGATACCGCTCTCGATCACGAGCGCCTAAGGCAGCTTATTGAGGAGCAGCTTCTGGCCAGTGATGTTCTGGATGCTTCGCGAATCCAGCAGATCCGGGAGGAGATGGAGCGGGCCGAGGCAAGGAAGCTTCAACCTCACTACATCGGTTCCTTCTTTCGGGAGGCCTTCCAACTCCTCGGTGGCTCGGTTCATGAGCGCGAGGCGGATCGTTACGAGATCACCCACGTCCCATCGCCGATTCGGGCGCGGCAAGCCGGCGTCGGTGGCCACATACTGCAGCGCTACGAGCGGATCACCTTCAAGAAGGAGCTGATCCACCTACAGGATCGGCCGGACGCCGAGTACGTGTGTCCTGGGCACCCCTTGTTGGAAGCCACAACAGACCTGTTGCTCGATCTGCATCGGGACATCCTATGCCGCGGCGCCGTGCTGGTAGATCCGAACGACCAATCGGATCACATCCGTGTGCTAAGCCTCGCCGAGCACACGATCGAGCTTGCGTCGGATTCGAGCCGGCCGGTCTCGCGCCGGATGCAGTTTGTTGAGCTGGCGGACGATGGCAGTGCGCAGAGCGGCGGGCCGGCTCCGCACCTGAACTACGAGCCCGCAACTGAGGGCACGCTCGAGAGGCTAGTCGACCGATTGGAGTGGATTGGCCCCGAGGTCGAACAGCGGGTGCGGGACTACGCGATCCAAGCACTCGTACCCGGACACATCGAGGAGGTCCAGCGGCGTAGGGAGGAACTGACCGAGAGAACCATGGCCGCTGTGAACGAACGCCTCACGAAGGAGATCGTCTACTGGGATAGCCGAGCGGAGCAGCTGAAGGCGCAGGAGCAGGCGGGTAAGCAACCGAAGATGAACTGGCAGAGGGCTCGGGAACGTGCGATGGAGCTTCAGGATCGTTTACAGGCTCGCATGGCTGAGCTGGAGCGCGATCGACATCTTGCGCCCAGGTCGCCCGTTGCACTGGGCGCTGCGGTCGTGATTCCTGGACGTCTGGTCGCATCTGGTGAACTGCCTCCAGGGGATGACCGTAGAGCTGAGATCGAGAAGCTAGCTATGGATGCTGTAATGGCTACTGAGCGCGGACTTGGCTTTGAGCCTCGGGATGTGGCAAGGGAGAACTTGGGCTACGACGTTGAGTCTCGTGATCCGGATAGCGGGCGGTTGCGGTTCATCGAGGTTAAGGGGCGCGTAGCCGAGGCTACGACGGTGTCGGTAACCCGGAACGAGATCACGACAGCTCTCAACAGCACAGATCGCTTCATATTGGCCATAGTGCTTGTCTCGGACACGACAGCCGAAACCCCTCGTTATGTGCGGGAGCCATTCCGCCGCGAGCCCGATTTTGGGGTGACGAGTGTGAACTACAAGCTAAGCGAGCTGTTGGAGCGTGCTACGGAACCACGTTAGCTGATAGGCAGCGCATGACAGATTACAGAAAGAAGCTAATCGAGGTGTCCCTACCTCTTGAGGCGATCAACGAAGGATCGAAGCCTGAAACTGAGAATCCTTTTCTGAAGGGCCATCCAAGAGCTCTACACAACTGGTGGGCGCGGACGCCACTATCAGTCTGCCGTGCCATCGTTTTCTCGCAGATTGTGAATGATCCCGAGGACAACCTACGAAGGGAGGAGCTACTTAGCCTAGTCGGGAGACTGGCGCGTTGGGATGCGCTGCGTGATCAAGCCCTCATATCCGAAGCCCGAAGACTCATTGAAGATTCGGCGGGGAGTGAACTCAACTTCTTCGATCCTTTCGCAGGGAGGGGTAGTATCCCGCTGGAGGCACTTCGCCTAGGCCTCGGAGTGACTAGCAGCGATCTCAATCCCGTAGCTGTATTCATCGACAAGATTCTGCTTGACATCGTACCTCGTTTTGCTAACAGAAGCCCAGTGAGGCCACATCAGGAGGACAGGCTGTTTTCGAGGGATTGGCAGGGGGCTGAGGGCCTGGCTGAGGACGTGCGCTTCTACGGACTTTGGATGCGCGATGAAGCAGAGAAGAGTCTGGGCAATCTGTATCCAAAGGTGAAGTTACCTGCGGCAGATGGAGCAGCAGAGGTTGTGCCTAGTGTTTGGCTCTGGGCACGTATTGTGAAATGTCCGAACCCTGCGTGTACAGCGGAGATCCCGCTCGCCCGTTCGTTCAAACTTTCGAAAAAGAAGGGTCGAAAAGCCTGGATCGAGCCCAAAGTGGACCCTGGCGACCGTGCCCTGTCTTTCTCGGTGCGATCTGGCGAGGGTGCCCCACCTAAGGGGACTGTTGATCGCAAAGGTGCCAGATGTTTCAATTGCGGCGAGCCGGTCGGTTTCAAGTACATCCGGGATCAAGCACAACACGGGCGGATGTCAGCCCGATTGATGGCAATCATTGCTGAGGGTAATCGTCGCCGCATCTATTTGACGCCGTCTTCGGAGCAAGAGGCTGCTGCGGAAGTCGCTGATTCGCAATGGCGTCCCGAGACAGACCTGCCTGCCAAGGCACTGGGGTTTCGTGTTCAGCAGTATGGCATGACTAAACATGCAGACCTGTTCACAAGACGTCAGCTAGTGGCTCTAACCACCCTGTGTGACATGGTCGGAGATGTCGGAAAGAAGGTGGAAGCAGACGCGGTGAGGGCTGGCATGGCGGATGATGGTATCGGGATCGAAGAAGGAGGTATAGGGGCACGCGCCTATGCCGACGCGATCGCGTCAGTCTGTGCGTGTGCTGTGTCGAGGGCCTCGGACTACTGGAACAGCCTGGCGACCTGGAACACCACAAACGAGAATGTCAGAAACCTGTTCCAGAGGCAAGCCATACCAATGGCCTGGGATTTTGCGGAAGCCGAACCACTGCAATCAAAACTAGGATTCGCAACGGCAGTGAGCTGGGTTCTAGATGCCCTAAGCAACTTGCCTACGAACGTGCTGCCTGCGCGGGTGTTGCAATTGGACGTGACATCAGAAGCGCCTAAGTTTTCCAGCCCTCCGGTGGTTTCAACAGATCCGCCGTACTACGACAATATCGGCTATTCCGACATCTCGGACTTCTTCTACGTATGGCTCCGTCGAGCGTTAGCTAACGTCTATCCGACACTGTTTGCAACGCTGCTGACGCCAAAGCAGGCTGAGCTAATCGCTACGCCGTATCGTCACGAAGGTTCTCCAGAAGCTGCCAAGAAGTTCTTTCGAGAGAATTTCGAGAAGGCGTTTGAGACTCTCCGTGCCACTGCGCATCCGGAAATACCCATCACCGTGTACTATGCCTTCAAGCAAGCAGAGGAAGCAGCAGACGAGGACGAGAATGCAGTCTCGACCGGGTGGGAGACCATGCTTGAGGGTTTGCTGGGCGCCGGACTCTCGATCACTGGGACGTGGCCGGTACGCACGACTAAGAAGGCGCGGTCTGTTGCTAGGGGTACGAACGCCTTGGCGTCCGCTGTAGTTCTGGTCTGTCGACCAAGGAAGCGGAAAGCACATCGGACAACCCGGCGGGAGTTCCTTGCGACCCTGAAACGAGAACTCCCCAACGCCGTTAGGACGTTGCAGTCGAGTAGTATCGCGCCCGTAGACCTGGCCCAGGCGTCTATAGGTCCCGGGATGGCGGTCTTTTCGCGATATGGTGAGGTGTTGGAGGCGGACGGCACGCCAATGACCGTACGGACCGCTCTAGCACTAATCAATCAGACGCTGGGCGAGGTTCTCTCGGAGCAGGAGGGTGATTTTGACCGGGACACACGCTGGGCTCTCGCGTGGTTTGCACAACACGAGATGGAAGGCGCGCCGTATGGTGAGGCCGACGTGTTGGCCCGCGCCAAGAACGTTGGCGTCGACGGGTTGGTAGAATCTGGCATCGTGCAATCGAAGGCGGGGACAGTTCGCCTACTGAAGCGTGATGAGCTGGCTTCTGATTGGGACCCAGCCACCGATGAGCGAATCACTGTCTGGGAAGTCGCGCAGTATCTTATCGCTCGTCTTCTGACCGGCGGCGAAGCAGCCGCGGCTGAACTGTTGCACGCGGTTGGGCCGATGGGAGACACGGCGAGGGAATTGGCCTATAGACTCTACCAGGTCTGTGAGCAGAAAGGTTGGGCGCAGGAGGCCGTCGCCTACAACTCGCTTGTTGTGGCGTGGCCCGTAATCGCGCAACTGGCCGGCAAGGTCGACACGACTAGGGTTGAGCCGCAGACGCGACTATTCGAGTAACAGCGGAACAGAACGATGGCAATTAGTAACCGAGAACGGATTGGACGTGGTTTTGAGGCAATGTCTAAAGGCCTGCGCCCCTTCGTAGCGCGGGAGATGGAGGCAGAGCACGGACCGGAGTGGCAGGACGTCGCTGCGGACGTACTTAAGGCTCGCTCCCGCGCTATAAACTGGGACGCCCACGCACTCCTGAGAGTGATGTGGGGTCAATGGAACCTTGTCTTCAAGAAGACGCTTGGGAAAGCGGAACGGTCGATCGTTAGTGAGCTTCAAGAGATCCGTAACCGGTGGGCCCACGAGGAGACATTTTCGACCGATGATGCCTATCGTGGCCTCGACTCGATGGAGCGTTTGCTCAAGGCGGTCTCAGCGCCAGAGGCGGGAGAGATTGAAGAAATGCGCCATGAGCTCATGCGGGTCCGGTTCCAGGAACAGGCGCGGCGACGACAGCGGGGTGCGGCCGTTACAGCTATCGAAGGTCAGCCGATGTCGGACTTGAAGCCGTGGCGGGAGATAGCGACCCCGCACCCAGACGTTGCTTCGGGGCGCTACCAGCAAGCCGAGTTCGCGGCGGATCTCTGGAAAGTGCATCGCGGAGAAGGGAGCAACGAGTACAAGGACTCAAAAGAGTTCTTTCGCCGAACCTTTCTGACCGATGGTCTGACCGAGCTGCTGGTAAACGGACTCGAGCGGTTGGCGGGTCAGGGCGGGGATCCTGTCGTGCAGCTCCAGACCAACTTCGGTGGCGGCAAGACGCACTCGCTCCTGGCCCTCTATCATCTCTTCTCCGGTATCGCGCAAGCAGAACTCGCTGGGGTGGATGACTTGATGAAGCGAGCGGCAGCCCGGCCTCCCGAGAAGGTCAACCGAGTTGTCATAGATGGGCAGCGCCTCTCACCTGGTCAGCCCGTCGAGCGTGGAAGCGTGAAGGTACACACACTCTGGGGCGAGCTCGCCTGGCAGTTAGGCGGCAAGAAGGGGTACGAGATGGTGCAGGAGGCGGACGCGACTGCCACCAGCCCTGGTGAGGCTCTGGAGGCCCTGATTCAGAAGCACGCCCCCTGCCTAATCTTGATCGACGAGTGGGTGGCGTATGCCCGCCAACTTTACAACCGAGACGACTTGGCCGGTGGGTCTTTCGATACGCACTTCTCATTCGCCCAGGCCCTTACCGAGGCTGTAAAGGGTGTGCCCAACGCCATGCTGGTCGTCTCGATTCCGTCGTCGGACATCGAGGTGGGTGGGGAAGGCGGTCAGAAGGCGCTAGAAAGGTTGAAGAACGTGGTGGGGAGACTTGATTCCCCTTGGCGTCCAGCCAGCGCGGAGGAGGGGTTCGAGATCGTCAGACGGCGGCTCTTCGAGCCACTCAGCGCCAAGATGTATGCGGAACGTGACACGGTGTGCCGGGCCTTCCGCGAGCACTATGGGGCCAATGCATCGGAATACCCGTCGGGCTGCAAAGAAGGGGCCTACGAGGAACGGCTCAAGGCTGCGTATCCGATCCACCCGGAACTCTTCGACCGGCTGTACGACGACTGGTCCACCCTCGAGAAGTTCCAGCGGACCCGTGGCGTTCTGCGCCTGATGGCGGCTGTGATCCACTCCCTTTGGGAAAGGCAGGACACCAACCTGCTCATACTGCCGTCGAGCGTGCCGGTGGACGACCCTCCCGTGCAGGCTGAGCTGAACAGATACCTTGAGGACAACTGGCCACCTGTGCTCGAGGTGGACGTGGACGGTCCCCACTCACTACCGCGGCGCCTCGACCGCGACAACCCGAATCTTGGTCGTTACTCCGCCTGCCGGCGCGCCGCACGCACGGTGTTCCTCGGCTCTGCGCCCACAATCCGTAGTGCGAATCGCGGCATTGACGACGCGAAGATCAAACTCGGCTGCGTGCAGCCTGGCGAATCTGCGGCGACTTTCGGAGACGCCCTTCGCCGGCTGAGCAGTCAGGCTACGTACCTTTACAATGACGGTCGCCGCTACTGGTTCGACGTGCACCCGAGTGTTGCCCAGCTGGCGCGAGATCGGGCGGGGCAATTCTCTGAGGATCAGGTAGACGAGGAGATCCAGCGTCGGGTCCGTGACGATGTGCGTCACCGCGGTGACTTTGTGAAGGTCCATGCCTTTCCAGAGTCGAGTGGCGACGTCCCAGAAGAGCACGAGGCCCGGCTCGTCGTGTTGGATTCAGCAGCAGTGCACGCGCGTGGAGAAGACAGCCCGGCCAAGCAAGCCGCTGTGTCGATCCTTGAAACGCGCGGAAACTCACCACGGGTGTTTCGTAACACGCTTGTCTTCGTCGCCTGCGACAAGGCTAGGGCAGGCGACATCGGACAGGCAGTGCGGGAGTATCTCGCCTGGAAGTCGATTGAGGACGAGCGGACCGAGCTGAACCTCGATCCCTATCAGGAGGGCCTGGCCCGCACTAGTCGAGAGCATGCGGATGAAACTGTCCGACACCGGATCCCTGAAGCGTTCCACTGGTTGCTAGTGCCGGAGCAGACTGAACCCGATGCGCCAGTCACATGGCGTGATATACGGCTGCAGGGCGACGATGCCCTTGCCGTGCGCGCTTCAAGAAAGGCCCGTAACGAAGGGCTGTTGCTCACCGAGTACTCTGCTGTGAACCTCCGCCTGGAGCTCGACCGGATTCCCCTCTGGCGCGGTGACCACATCAAACTAAAGGAACTCGCCGACTACTTTGCTCAGTATCTCTACTTGCCGCGGCTTCGAAGCCCGAGCCTTCTGACCGATGCCGTCGCCGAAGGCGTTGCGCTTCTAACGTGGCAGGCAGACGCGTTCGGGTTTGCGGATGCTTGGGATGAAAAGGAGCAGAGGTATCGGGGTTTGCGCGTTGGCGTTCAGACGAGGGTCAGTCTTGATGCCGGCGGGCTAGTCGTAAAACCTGATGTGGCCGCCAAGCATGTTGAGGATATACCTGGGGTGACACCACCAATTGTGACGCCGCCCGGAGTCACACCACCGGGAGTGACACCGCCGCAGCCTCCCGAAGAAGCGAAACTCACGCGCTTCCATGGTTCCGTCCGCCTACGGGCAATGCAAATGGGGGCGGACGCCGGCAAGGTCGCCGAGAACGTGGTAGCTTACTTACAGGGACTGATGGGCGCGGAGGTAGACGTCCACCTAGAGATCAGTGCGCGCATGCCCGATGGCGTGCCGGAGAACGTGGTGCGCATTGTGTCGGAGAACTGTCGCTCGTTGAAGTTCGAGCATCAAGAGTTTGAGGAAGAGTGAAGAATCCGAGGGATCGCGGAGAGTAGGCTGACCCGTGCAGTCCAGCAGGACGTTCTAACGTGATTGGGTGTTTCAATTGCTGATGTAGAAGGGGCGCCCTTATGACGAGGGAGTACCTGGAAGCCACGATTGAGGAACTGGAAAAGCTCGTTCGCGAACACAAGCACAGCCGTCAAGTACTCGGTGAGGTTCGTGACGAGCTGACATTCCGCCGGTCAAAGCGTGCTAAACAGCTGCTACGAGAGGTGGAGGGCCTGTTGCGCGGAGCAGTGCGTATGCCTCCACGACCCCCGCCGCCAGATTCGCCGGAAAACCAGCTAGACATACTCGATGACTGCTGGCCTTCAGCCTAGAAGTCGACGGTAGGAAGAGGTAAGGGCGTGGGAATGAGGAAGGAAGACAGGACCACGAGAGACAAAACGCAGGTCCTCTCGAAGTCGCGATTCGTGGCAGGCTGGCAATGCCCGGCCCTCCTCTGGCGTAAGGTGCATGAGCCCGACGCGCCGGAGCTGGTCCCAGACAAGGTACTCCAGGACCGGTTCGACCAGGGCGCGCACGTGGGTGAAGTCGCTAGGACACGCTTCCCCGACGGTCTTCTGATCGACTTCCCCTACTTTGATCTCCAGGGCCGTGTGGCGGCGACGGAAGCAGCGATGAGTGAGGGGGCGCCGGCCATCTTTGAGGCGAGCTTCATAGCGGACGATGTGTTCGTCGCGGTGGACGTACTCGAGCGTACCGCCGACGGGTTCAACCTCGTCGAGATCAAGTCGGCGACCTCCCAGAAAGACGAGCACATCCCGGATGCCGCGATCCAGGTGCACGTGCTACAGAAGTGCGGCATCGACGTGGCACGCGCCGACATCATGCACCTCAACAAGGAACACCGGTGCCCCGACGTCAGCGACCTGTTCCAGCGCACCGACGTCACGGATCCAGTGAAGGGTCTGCTGCCTCTTGTGCCCGAGGAGGTCAAGAAGCAGCTGGAGGTGATCAGTGGCCCCGAGCCGGACATCAAGCTCGGCCTGCAGTGCTTCGAGCCGTACAGGTGTCCTTTCTTGAATCGTTGCTGGCCCGAAGTTCCCAACCACATCAGCACACTCGCTGGGGTGGGGCCCAAGGGAGCATGGAAGTATATCCTCGAGGGCATCGAAACGATCGACGCTATCCCCAAAGACCGAAAGCTGCCACCGAAGGCGCGCCGGCAAATCCGTGCGCTGGAAGAGGGGAGGATGATCGTCGAGCCCGGACTGGCGGACGCGCTGGAGCCGTTCTCCGCGCGTTTGGGCTACCTCGACTTCGAGACCGTGGGGCGCGCGATACCGGTCTGGCCTGGCCTCGGGCCCTGGCACCAGGGGACGGCCCAGTTCAGCTACCACGAAGAGACGGAAGACGGCGAGCTGCGGCACATTGGGTGGTTGGCTGAGGGCCCCGACGATCCCCGGCCCGAGCTGGCTCGGGTACTGGTGGAGGCCACGGCGGGCGCTGAGAGAATCGTCATGTACTCGCCATTCGAGCGCCGCTGCATCCGCGACCTGCAGAAGGCCGTCCCCGAGCTAGAAGAGTCGCTGCTCGAGCTCGAGGAGAAGCTCATCGACCTGCTGCCGGTTATCCGTAACAACGTCTACCACCCCGATTTCCAGGGTAGCTTTAGCATCAAGTACGTCTTGAATCCGCTCGTGCCGGAACTGTCGTACAACGACCTTGTGATCGTCGACGGAATGGAGGCGAGTGTCGAGATCGCGCGCCTGCTGTTTGTCGCCCATAAGATCCCGCCCGACGAACGCGATCGGCTGCGTCACGATTTGCTGGAGTACTGTAAGCGGGACACTGAGGCGATGGTGATGTTGTTGAAGCGCCTTCGAGAGTTGGCATGCTGATTCGAGCCGTTGCGACTCAATGTTATCGGGGCCAGGCAGCGGACTCCGAGTCCGTTTCTTCCACGAGGAAAGTGGCTTAGTAGGGGATGTCTCTTCTCGTCTAGAAGTAGCTGATTTCTTGTGGGCCGGGGTGCTCATGAGGTCTTGAGAACGGTCTCCTGGCATCCCTGGAGAGGGAGAACTTGGGCTCCCAACTTGCCCACGAGCCAGCACTATCCCCATAGTTACATCATGAGCGTCAGGTGGCGCCTCGGAGTTATCGCTGTCCAGGGACTGATCGTGGCGGGCGCAACATTCGTTGTGATGGGGCGTCCGGTTTCCTCCGAGCTATGGTTCGTGGCCGGCCTCGCCCCGGTCGCCATCTACCCTCTGCTTCTTGAGCCGTACTACGCGCGCCCCCCGGACATCATAGTCAACACGCTCATCTGCCTAATACTCTACCTTGTCGTTTCAGAAAGCCTCATCGGTACCGGGCGCGATATCTTCGCCATCGCAGTCGTCGCGGCCCTCGCGTTGGCCGTCTTTGCACTTGCTGCCGGCGCCGGCAGGAAAGAACCGACACCTCTAGTTCGGTTGGCGGGTTCGGCACGAAGAATATCCAGTCTCGCGACGGCTCGGGTGCTGTACTCTGCGGTGTTCGTGCTCGCCCTGCTCGCAGACAGCGAGAACCTCGGCGAGGCTAAGGTTTGGGGGCTGGTGGGCGGGTGGCTGGCAGCAGTAGTCGTGGGGCTCATCAACTGGCAGTCGGTCTGGTCAACCGTGACCGGCACCCCACCCCCCTGCGAAGCGGAGGGAATGGTGGGGCCGTCGCGGCTGCTGGTAGCGACCTCCGAACTCCCTCAACCTGGATCATGGGTTTCGCTGAAGTCTGGATCGACCGAAGCCGAGGGTGTGGTCATAACACGAATCCGAAGGAGCGTGGACGTCTGGGGTCAGATCCACGTCAGCGACGGGGCCGTGTGCGAGAGGTTGCTTGGGGCAACCGGCTTGACCATACGAACGGTAAGAAAGCCGAAGGTGGATGTTGTCGGCGCGGTGGACGTGGGTTCGTCGGATACGATGCTGAGGTTCGTCGCTACGCGCGCACTTGAGACCGGCCGGGTCGTTGCAATCAAACAGGATACAACGGAAATCCTTTATCAGCTGTCGGCAGCCGAGATCCAGCAGTCGAACGTGAAAGGCGGCTCTCACCTCGTCGTGCGCGTCGACGCTGCACAACTCGGGCATTTTGACGAGGCCACTCGACGATTGAGGCAACATCGCTGGGTTCCACCGACGGGCGCTGCAGTAGTCGGCAACATAAGGACGCCTACCATCGACCCATCTACGCTGCCGAGCGCCTGGATTCGACTCGGCCACGTGATAGGCACGGAGATCCCGATCTTTCTCGACCAGGAGTTGGCTTGCGATGGCCACCTAGTGATCTTGGGCATGACCAAGATGGGGAAGACGTCGCTGGCCGTCCGCCTCGCCAAAGCTCTGGGCCAAGGACAGCCGGTGGTAATAATGGATCAGAGCAGCGAATACGCCAAGCGGCGGGGACTGCCTAAGTACAAAAAGGGCGCTGTGCCCACGACACCGTGCGTCTCTGTCATCGAGCCGCCGGACGGATTTAAGGGCCACCCCGCCGACCTGGCGCACAAGTTTCTCCAGGAACTCGTCGGCGTGGCCACCGACGAGTACGTGAAGGATCAGATAGTTCCACGAACCTTGATACTTGATGAGGCGCACCAGTTCGTCCCCGAGCCTGCCGGGATGGGCTTCGGCGCGCCGGGACGAGAAAGCTCCACCAAGTTCGGGATGCAAATGATGCAGGTCCGCAAGTACGGGATCTCCATCATGATCGTGTCGCAGCGTACTGCCGTAGTATCCAAGAGCGCGCTATCGCAATGCGAGAACTTCATCGCGTTCCGCTACGTGGATAGAACCGGCCTCGACTACCTCGAGACGCTCGCTGGACCAGCTGCGGCTAGACTCGTTCCAAAGCTGGAACAGGGCCAGGCGCTGGTTTTCGGCCCAGCAGTGTCATCCGACGGCCCTGTTGCAATTCAGGTTGAGTGGGAGCCAGCCGGGCCGGTCGAATCGTAGCTCCGTTGGGCTCCGTCGCCTGTCATCGGCCGCTGGTCGAGGCAGATCTCGCTTCACTTTCCCCGCTTAGGCAGCGCCGGGTGGGGCCCCCTTTGTTTGAGGAAGGCTAACGCTTGACACACTGCAGTCGTGTAGTGTCCTAGGTCCCAGATGAAGAGTTCCCTGTGGTCCACATCATAGGCCTCGAGCGGTGCCATGAGGGCGCGTCCCACGTCGTTGGCGGCATCTTCCACAGCATCTGGTGGCAGCTGCTCGTCTTTGACCGATTGCTCACGAGTCAGCCGGATATAGCGCTCTTCCCACGCTGTCCAAACAGGTCCTCGAGCTGTCTTGTCAAGCCTCCGATAGAGGGGGAAGGCCTTCTGCAGCTCGCGTTCGACACGTTCCCGGAACTCCTTGCTGTCCTCTTTGACGCTGGCTTCCCACGCGGCAACGTCCTCCCTTGTCATGGCCGGTGACTCACCGAGCAGCCAGAGCAAGTTGACCTGCAGGAGACGGGCGGCGACAACGAGGAACTTCACAGGGAGCTTCCTCACTTCACCCTTCAAGTAGCGGTCAATGTTAGCCCTTGACGATCCCGGGGCCCCCCACGCCGCCATCTCCTGCTGAAAGCGCCACTTACTCCAGCCTTTCCTTTCCAGGGCCTCTTTCAGCCTCTCTGCGATAGGGTCCTGCTGGCGCTCAGTCTTCTCAGCTTTGCGCATGGTAATGCACCCCATTGTCTCAGATTCGGTCACTTGTCTCTTTTATGAGTCTATGCCAGGCTTAGTGTGTGGGCAAGGGCAAGCGCCAGCAAACCGACCGAACTCATGGCTCACTCTGTCACACCGAAGCCGAGCTTGAAGACCAGCGCTCAGCGCATGCGCGCGAAGCCCACTCGTGGCGAGCGCGCCGTAGCCAATGCACTCCGACGAGCGGGGATTGTTTTCAAGCAGCAGAAGGTGGTTGCCGGAGCTATCGCCGATTTCTTCCTGCCGTGCTACTGCTTGGTGATCGAGGTGGACGGTTTTTGGCACGACGAGCCGGGCCAGTACCTGCGCGATCTTCGGCGCAGTACGAAGATCCGCCAGGCTACTGGAGCCGAAGTCTTGAGAATTCCCAATGAGGCTGCTTGTCGCCGGGAGATCGCAGACAGCGTCGTAACTCTAATCGAGAAGAAAGGGAGGATCTGGAGAGACAGGCTCCAGGAACAGGTTTACAGGATTCTGCTTCGTTCAGATCTATCATGGGCTGACGAATATGTTCTACGACGACAAAAGCTTGAGGCGAAGTATGGTCCGGACGAAACTGAGGAAATCCGCCAGGGCGTTGGCCCGCGAGAGCTGCCGAAGCGAAAGAGGTCACCCAAGAAACGGCGAAGGGCTAAGACATCTTCGGCGCAGGCCCGCCGCAGTTTGGAGAGAGCTCGGGAACGACTTGATCCTGGGCCCCCACCTGAGTTCGCTGATCTGGCGGCCCGTGCACGTCAGCGGGTCACGGAGGAACGCCGTGCCGCGGCTCGAGCTGAGCCTCCAGCGGACTGAGCTGAGCTTGCAGCGGATTGAGTGTTGGCAGACTGCGGACTCCGAGTCCGCGCCCCAGAACAACGGGTTCAGCGGCAGGCGCTAGGGACTTGAGGCCGGAGCACTTGGGGGCCCATTCTCATCAAGATGCAATCACCACGGGGGCTGTCACCGCATCGTGCGGGACGGCCCCCGGCCTGTTTCTGCACCCTGATGAGGCTGAACTACCCCAAGAACTCTCCCACCATAACCCCCACCTACGGCTGCCTAACAGGGGTTTGAAGCTGCCGGGCTGCGCGGCAGACGGTACTGTCGGGGCACGAACGGCAAAGACGAAGCGCCAGCGGGGTGGGGGAGGGGGCTGTGACCTCGATGGGGACTATGTTGTCGGTTCGACAATGACCCGAACCCGCGCTTCCGACGGGTGGGCTACCTTCTCTTGGCGGTACTCAAACTCATGGATGTGGCGGGGGCTGTCGTCGATTATCGCACCGAAGTAGTAGAGGAGACGACCGTTGCGTCGACCGGTCGTTGAGTACTTGAGCGCGTCGACAAGCGGCTTCGCTCCCGCCTGCCAATAGTAGCGCAGAACGACCGCATCGTACCGGACGACGGTCAGCTTCACCCGGTGATTCGGACACCAACGCACTTTCCCTGTAGCCCGCTGGATCAAATCGACCCAGACCCTTGGCGTGTTATACCCGTACACCGTCCTGCACAGCAATTCGTGGTACGAAGGCGTCGGGATGGGGAGGGTCACGTCGAGCGGTCCTTTGCCTATCCACTTCTCAGGAATGTTCTCAGTCGGCGTGAAAAACAGAGCCGAGCGATCCCAGAATAAGTCGTCAGCCTGCGCTATCTCTTCCTTGGAGAATTCCTCCTGCCCGCGCTCCAAAGCGTCCATCAAAGAACTCACGATACACCGTCCCCTGCACTAGCCTACGGATCGCGCATAAACCTGCTCAGTTCTTTCGCAAGCGAGTCTGCATCTGGCATGATGGTCGAATCAGCGACTCCCAACGCGCGGAGTTCGGCGATCCCTTCGCTCGGCGGGATCGTGATCTCGTACTTCCTGAGTAGGTCATCAAGCTGGTAACTGCATTTCTTTTTCTCTCTGAGCCGCGCCAGCGCCTTCGGGAGGATCTCGTGTAGCGGGCGCTCATCGAGGCCATGAACTGTGAAGTAACTATGCTGCGCATTCATTCGCGGGTGAATCGTGGTTGGCTCGATTGCCACTGGCATCTGTATCCCTCGCCCCGGCCTCTTCTGCTCCCAAGCAGCAGCGATATTCTCGAAGGCAATATTGCGCCCCACCCTCATCTTGCCGAGTTCGACTGGATCATACCACGTGAGTCCGTAGTAGTTTGTCTGTGGCTCCACGACCTCTTCATCACTCGTTTCCTTCTCGAAAGCCTCGGCGAGCCAGTTCAACCTCATTGGTTGGAGCATCCACACAACACCTTTCGCTGGAGGCACTTGCTTCTGCGCCTTGAACTCCTGCCGGCCCCGTTCATACTCCTCAACCTTGCTCAACGCGAAGTACAAGCCAATCAGAGCGCCCTCGGTCCAATCCAGTAGGCGCGTGGGCAGGCCTACATGTCTGGCGAGAAACAACCATTGGTCTGTGGCCGATACCGGCGGGATTACCGGGAGATTCAATAGGTGGGCGCGGCGACGGAAAGTCTGCAGCAAATTGTTCTCGTCGTATTTCTTGCGGAACACCTGAGGCAACAGAGTGCTGTCAGCGACATTGCGCTCGCCGCGGAACCAAGGGAACACCCGTCCCCAAGGTCTTGCATCGTCGAGGACCGTATGTACGAAATCGGGGATGTTCGTGATCGGCTGCTCGTCCATGCGACCAATCTAGCACACCATCCCCAAGCGTGCCTACATTTGCCGATGGTATGACTAAGCCATACGATGTGTGCTGGGAGCGAATCGCACGGGCTGATAAACACCGCGCCGCTCTAACCAAGGTTTGGAACGCGTTCATTGAAGGGGACCCGTATGTTCCCGTCGCCCGCGTGGAGGTCGATGGGACAGGCAGCATCTCCATTGAACAGGTCCGCCCGATTCCTGCCGTCGCTGCGCTCGAACTTGGGGAGTTTCTCTATCAGATGCGAGCGGCGCTCGACGCCTGCATCTACGAAACCGCCTGCGTGAACACGGGCCAGCGCCCACCTCCTGACGAGCGCAAGCTTGAGTTTCCGATCTGCGAAGATGCTGAGGCCTTCAAGAACGCTGGCTGGAAGATCGCGCCGTTAACGCAGGAGCAGCGGGACATCGTCGAATCGGTGCAGCCGTACAACATGCCGAAGGATCTGACTCCAGACGTGGTTCCCTTTAGCCTGAACCGCACACTCTCTATTCTCCACGATTGGGCGCGGAAGGATCGGCACCGAAAGCTCCACGTCGTCGCGTCATGGGCCTCGAACATCAACCCCCAGCTTATCATCCCGGCCGGCGCGGCACTCGTTGAGTTCAATGTCGCCCGCGATACGTTTGTTCTGAGGGCCGAAGCCCAGGTGGCTACTTTCCGCATCGACGGCTGCCAACCCGGTATGGTCGTAAACGCGAACCCTAACCTAGTCCTCGACCCGGCGGTTGATGAGGCTCCCTTGCCGTGCCACGACCGAGACAGGTTGGGCCACAGACTTGGCTTCATACACGTAACTGTTGCGACCATCGTAGATAGAATAGCAAAGACGGTCGGGATGCAGCGCAGGGAATAGCAATACGCGTCTCGGTCAGAAATTCGGTCAGCGGACCTATTTCTGATTATGTTGAATCCTGAATTGATGGAAAGGGTGAAGAAGCTGAGCGCGAGGCTGGAGAATTCCGGGCGCGTACGAGAAGAACCTAGCCCAACGGCTACAGCAGGTGTTGCAGGCCGACTCCGAAATACAGCCGGATCTCATTCGGAAGACGATCAGCTTGACCGATGTCAACTGGTCCAAGGCTTCATCAACCTTTACGAAGCCATGCTTGGCACCAGCGAGCCCGACGAGTTTGAGTATCAGCGGGCGCTTCAACTAAGTGTTCTGGCGGTCGGCGGAGCAGGCGCGGGAGGATCAAGCTGTCATCATACAGCTATACCGATCTGGTTGGACTTTCCGGCTAATGTAAGGGCTGTGGCCACGCGAGGGCGCCGGTCGTATCCCGTGCCTGGACGGCCCCCTTTCTCGAGGACCGGTGAACCGACTGAGGGCAATCCGTTCAGGATCATCCCACTCGTGACCGGCTAGCGGACGTTACCATTGTGGCGGGGTACGACTTTACCTTTTACTGTCCAAAGAGATTTAGAAAAGACGCTCAGGCGTTTCTTCGTTTCTTCTGCGCCGCTGCCAGCAGAATGGGGCTTGACGCGAAGTTCCGGACCTATGTGCGGCCGCGACGGAGAGTCGAGTGCTATGTGCAGGTAGACGGGCATCTAGGCACGATGCAAACACTTGACAAGGGTATCGGGCGCATTTCTCTGACCTACATAAGGGCATTGGGCAGACCTCTTGCGCTCAGCGATCGTGTTGTTCTTCCTTGCTTAAAGGCAAACCGCGAGGGGGTAAGGGGCATCACTGACCTGATCTCGGAAGATGTGCGCACCTTCAGGCGCATGGGGTTTACCGCAGCGCAATCTGCCTTCTCCGTGTCTTCTGAGGTGCAGGAAAAGGCGAATCTCATCGAGCCAGTCAATCGCCTTGACCGTGCTGTCAAGACCATTGTCGAATTGAAGGTCGCATGGTTCTCCGAAGGTGAACCTAATGAACGCGTCGTAATATTAGCCGATCAGGCCATGGAAGACCTCCTAAAGGCGAGACTTGGCCTTCCTGAGAGAACCTCGAGAGGATTTGGCGCAGTCGTTGAATTGGCTAAGGAGAATGGTCTTCTATCGCCTTGGGAGGCATATCGGCTCCGACGATTTCATAAAACGAGAAACCGCGCTCAACATCGTGGCGGCAGGGTTGTCGATTCGACGGTGAGGTCGATGCTTGAATTGTACATTCGCTTGCTGAACAAGACGCTTGTGTAACACCCTTAAGGCCCTGTCGAAAGCTCCCTCCCCGCCCGCCGCCGCCTCGCTGTGACTTTCACGTCCATGAACAGTTGTGTCATCGGCCAATGTGTCCTTTGGCCCTGCCCCCAAAGCCAAGACCCTATGCGGAGATCGCAGGCCGGTGGTCGTGTTCTGTTGGCGAGTTCGGGGGGGACGCTTTGGGTCTGCGATGCCAACCGCAAGGATCGCGATATGCTCCAGCGGATCATCGAGGAGGCTCCACATCACATGCGCTCGGCGGTACGCCCTTGTTAAACGTCATTCCTCGAGCGACGCCCAATCCTCGACCGGCTGGCCATCGACCTTGTAGACCGGCTCCAAGGCATCAAGGTCGCCGACAAAGAAGCCTACTTGGTCCTTGCTGAAGCTGAGATTGATGGCCTTTACCCCGTCGGGCCGACGCGAGAAGGTGGCCTTGGACCCATTAGAAAAGTGCACGTTGAACCCATAAACGCCCTGGTCGTCCGATAGCAGTTCAAGAACCTCGTAATTGGGCCAGGGGTGAAAACGGCGCGCTCGGGCCAACTCAGTGAGCCAGCCTGTCTGAAGTTGCATAAGTGCGGAATAGAAACGGAAGCAGGCGTCGATGATTCCCTCGAGCTCGTCGCGCGGAACCTGTTTTGCAGGGCCGCCCTCCGTCCACCGAAAGGCCTCCGCCGTCAAAATGTAATCTGAGTGTATGAAGGCATTCCGAATGCTGTCGTTGAAGAACTCCGTAATGAGATCGGGCAAGCGGGATTCACCCAGGCGTTCACACCGCTCTGTAATCTCTCTGAACTTCATTTTGGCACTTGGGGGGACGTACGCTAAGGACCGGCGCCGTCGCCAGAGGTGCATGAAGGGCGTGATTGTAAATGGCTCGCCGCCGAGGATTCGAAGCAGATTGCACAACATTTCGTGAACACCCGACATCTCCACCAACTGGCAGTACATCAGGAGGCCGATTCGAAGCGCGGCCTTGTCCCCCTTCTCTTCTTGAACCCGCTCGAGAATCCAGTTGTACTCCTCAAGAGCGGCTCGAGTCTCCTCGAATGGGTCCCAGCCGGGGTCAGACATGCCGTCTACTCGGAGGAGAGTGCAGAGGGTATCGAAGCCGTTCTTCTTGAAAGCTCTCTGGATTATACCGGAAAGGTAGTCGCCTGGTTCAGCCATAGCGTCTGTGCGAGTTAGGGAATGACGCCGAATGGACCAGCGAATGAGCTGCGGCACAGCCACCGGAGCTAACCTCGCTGTCGGTCGCTCGCTCTACAAAATAGAGGCCTATCGAAAAAGCTGCCAACGGCACCGGCCGAGGTCACCGCTAGATGAATACTCACGCTCCGGCCTCGAAACGCGGAGGCCGTTTGAGGCAAGCAGAGGCAACGGACTGACTGTCCGCGGTTCGAGGGCTCCGAGTCAACGCCCCAGAACCACGGGTTCGGCGTCTGTTGTCAGTGAATCTACTCGCCGTACGTGTATTGTGTGATATCTATAGCTCTGACGTCTGGCGTCGTTTGTCGGACATTAGCGGTGCGCCGGTAGTGTCCCTGAAGCTGCCGTAACAGACAGTCGCGCCGATAGTAAGGCAAGCGTACATGAAAAGAAGGGTGAGGCCAGACGAAATGCCCGGGCAGCGGGAACCCGGGCGCGACGCGTGCTAAACTCTAGTGCGGGATATACCCAAGCTTGGCGAGCTGATCCCTGAGTTCGGTGAAGTACTTCCCTCGGGCAGCGCCTACCGTCAGTGCTCCCTGGCTGTGCGTCTGGATCTGTGCTGACCAGATGAAGCGGCTGGCATCCATGTCGTACACGGACACGGCTCCCGTGAAATAGTTGTCGTAGAAACGGAACGCCCCTTGCGTTGTGGTTGAGGAAACAGTGGCTCCTACGCCACCAGTCGTGGGGTTCGCGTACACCGCTGCGCTATTCTGGGTCCAGCTGAACGGGTATTCCGTGACATCGGTGGTTGGTGCGCTTAACCCGAGGACGACGATGCCCTCGACGCCCATTGCATCGAGCCGCCTGAATACGGTTTCGATAGTCGTCTCGTCGAGCAGGTATCCGCCGTTCGGATTTTGCGGCCAGAAGTCGCTGGCCATATAAGCGTAGGGCTCGTCATTCGGTGAGTCGATGCGCTTCAGCATCTCGGACTCAAGCCACAGCCGCTCCTCGGTGTACGGGCTCCAGCCCATCAGGAGGATCTTGCCGAACGGCTGTGGGCGGAGCTCCTGGTAGGTTGACAAAGTCTTGGCGCTGGCACAGCCCAACATGGCAACTCCCACCAGCGCAATCGGGCAAGCTCGCAAAGCCTTCATCGTAGTCCCTCCTTCTGCGTCAAGTGCGGTACACCGTTGCGGGCCTGATGATCCGCCAGCTTTGCGTCCCTCGTGCTTCTTCGGGGGACCGACTCGAGCCGGCGAGGCGAAGCTGATCCCATCGCGGGCGCTTAACCGCGCGGACCGAACTTCCGTCGCCACCAGTACCCCCGCCAAGGCGCCCATATCCTCAGCCGTTTGGACGCTTTTCCGAGAGCGACGTCATTGACTGCGTATTCCGCTGAAATCGACCACCAGTTCCGCTGTATAGCGACCACGGGTTCCGGAGTATCCCGACCACTCTACCGTTCCAGTCGGAGCGGGCTGTCACTTCCTGCGAGCATGACCCAGATATTCTGACTACGTTCACGGACCCCGATGCCGGATGATCGGGGGATCGAGGCCTCAAACGGGGATAGGTAAGTATCGCCCCACGTCGAGATCTTCGATCCTGGGTCAAATGTGAGGGTGACCAAACTCACATCTCGCGGCAAATGACAAAGCGACGCCGGTATCTGGTTCACTCCTGGTCGGCGGCTGCTCGCGACTCGCTGTCGGTGGTCGTGCTGTAGAGTCGTCGCAGCGAGCCTCCCTTCAGAGTGATCTTGTGAGCGTTGTGGACCAGACGATCGAGTATGGCGTCCCCAAAGGTGGGGTCGCCGGCGACATCGTGCCAGTGGTCGATAGGCAGCTGGCTGGTGACCAGAGTGGCCCTTCGGCCGTAGCGGTCATCGAGGATCTCGAGGAAGTCTCTGCGCTCCAGCTCGCCCAGGGGAGCCAGGCCCCAATCATCGATGACGATCAGTTCGGTCTTCGCGAGTTTCTGGAGGAGCTTCGGGTACGAGCCATCGCCGCGGGCGAGGGTGAGCTCGCTCAGCAGTCGCGAGAGACGGAAGTAGCGAGTCGAGAGGCCCTGGCGGCAGGCGCTGTGGCCGAAGGCGCAGGCGAGGTACGACTTGCCGCTGCCGGTGGGTCCGATGATCAAGAGACTCTGGTGCCGGCGGATCCAGTCGCCGCTGGCGAGCCGGAGGACGACCGAGCGGTCGAGACCGCGAGGCGCACGGAAATCGATGTCCTCCACGGAGGCCGGGAGCCGGAGCTTCGCCTGCTGGAGGAGGCGGGTGAGGCGCCGGTTTTCCCGCTCGGTCTTCTCGCGCTCGAGCAGGAGGGCGAGGCGGTCCTCACAGCTGAGCTCATCCACGCCGGCCATCGTCTGCTGCTCGTCGAGAGCGGCGGCCATACCGGTGAGCCGGAGCTCGTGGAGGAGGTCGAGGGTCTGGTTGCGAAGCATGGTCAGTCTCCTTTCCCGTTGTGGCGGTAGTACTCGGGACCCCGGAGGTTGGCGTGCTCCCGGGGTAGCGCGAGGGTCGTCTGTTCTTCCAGCGGCCAGCGATCGAGTCCGCTCTGGAGGATCGACTTCACCGAGCGATAGGAGAGGCCGCCTATCTGCAGGGCCCGGCGCGAGGCGGCCTCGAGACGCTCGCGGGAGTGGGACTTCGCCAGCCGCATGAGGCCGAGGCAGGAGCGGTAGCCGTGCTCGGGATGGGGTCGAGACTCCAGGATCCGGCGGACCAGGTCGGCGGTGGCAGGGCCGACCTTCTCCGCCCAGCGCACCAGGCGGGAGGGGCTCCACTCCAGGTGCTGGCGGTGGGCGCTGGGCATGTGGGCCGGGTCGGTGGTGTAGCCGCCCTTCTTATGGCTGCGGCGATGGGCCGCCACGCGCCGCCCCTGGTGGAGGGTCTCCACCGTGGTGGCGGTGAGGCGCACCTCGACCTCTTCGCGAGCCAGCCGGTGGGGGACCGAGTAGAAGTGTTTCTCGACCTGGATGTGGTAATCGATGTTGACGCGGGCCCTTCTCCACTGGCCGTACTCGTAAGGGACAGACGGCAGGGGTCGGAGCGCGGGCCGCTCGAGGGTCTCGAACAGCGAGCGGCGGCTGCCCTCGAGCTTCTGGAAGGGGCGGTCGTTGAGTGCTTCTCTGCGTGAGGTGATTTCCCGGTTGAGCTCGGCGAGCGAGAAGAAGGTGTGGTGCCGGAGTGGTGCGAGGATCCAGCGCTCGACGATCTGTACCCCCGTCTCGGCTTTCGCCCGATCGCGGGGGTGGTAGGGTCGGGCGGGAAGCACCGCAGTGCCGTAGTGAGCGGCCAGCTCCTGGTAGGTGCGATTGAGGTCGGGCTCGTAGTAGCAGGCCTTCTTGACGCCGCTTTTTGTGTTGTCGGGGACGAGTAGCTCGGGAGCTCCATCCCAGGACGCGAACATGCGAACGTGGGAGGCGGTCCAGTCGGGCAAAGTCTGGGTCCAGGTCGCCTCGACGTAGGTGTAGTTGCTGGCCGCGAGCACCCCGACGAAGACCTGCGCTTCGCGGATCTCACCGGTCTTAGCGTCCACCACCGGGATCGTCGGACCGGCATAGTCGATGAAGGCCTTCTCGCCCGCCCGGTAGCTCTGCCGCAGCACCACGTCGAGCTTCTTCTCCCAGCGGCGGTAGAGCTCGCAGAACTGACTGTATTGGTAGCCCTCGGGGTGCCTCGCCTTGTATTCCAACCACAGCAGCTGCAGGGTGACACCCTTGCGGCGCAGCTCCTGGTGCACGTGGCTCCAGTCGGGCAGCGCTCGGGGGACGTTGGCCGGCGGGCTGGGCGGGAACAGCAACGCCTCGAGCCGGGCATCGTCCAATTCCTCCGGCAGGGGCCAGGAAAGCCCCGCCTGACGAGCCCGCCGGAGGTATTCGATCACCGTGCTGTGACTGATCCCCAGGCTTCGGGCCACATCCCGGTGGCTGAGCCGCATCTCCCACTTCAGCCGCAGAACTTCTCGGACCTTGCGCATGGACAACCTCGCTCTCGCCATCCTCCCCTCCTCTCTCGGCGGTTCAAACCGAGGAAGAAGAGGGAGGCTCGGCGTCGGGTTCGCCAGCGCCGTCCTCGCTCCGCCTGTTCCGCTGGTCTCAGATGCCCGAGCCTAACCCGTTTCCCGGTGGTCGGAATCTGCCGGAATGACTGGTCGGAATGCCCGGAATCGGTGGTCGGATTGCTCCGGAACGAGTGGTCGCTTTCGTCCGGAATAGGTGGTCGGTATCAGCCGGAATACGCAATTGACTCCGCAGCGCTTGGCTAGCGTCCTCGGAGGCTCGGTCCACAGGCCTCATAGAATTCGTCACGGGGCGAGGTACACATGTCCCATGGGTCGCCCCTCGCGGATCACAGGGTGTGTGAGAGTTGCAGGCCGACTCGTGACTGACGGGCATGTCAGCGGAAAGGATGCTACCGCAACCAATAACTAATAAGCTGTTGACAGCCTGAGGGATGTGGCTTTTCTTTGGGAAAGTAGTACCCTGCCGGAGACCCCACCGATCCCGCCCAATGTACGAGAAGGTTAATCCTCCCCCGTAGCGTTCCCTCTGCTGTAGCCCTCGGAGGTGCCCCATGCTTAGTCCTTCTCACCTCAAGGTTGTACTCGCGTTCGGGCTCCTAGTTGGCTTCGTCGGCTGTGGTGGCGGCGAGGACACCACCGCGCCCGAGACTCCATCCGCGATTTACCTCGTCTCCGGCGACAATCAGACAGGAACCGTTGGCCAGCCTCTGGCTAACAGTCTTGTCGTAAGAGTGACGAGTTCCTCCGGCCGCGCTATGGCAAACGTTCGCGTCTCGTGGAGTGTAACGGGGGGAGGCGGAAGCCTGTCAGCAACCTCCACGCAGACAGACGGGCAGGGCCGTGCCTCCGTGACCTGGACCCTAGGCACGCAGACTGGGACGGACAACAACACGGCCACCGCTACTGTCAGTGGCCTCAGTCCCGTTGCCTTCACGGCAAGTGCAACCGCTGGTTCACCCGCGCAAATGGCGCTCAACGCTGGTGACAGCCAAAGCGCTCCAGCGGGTACGACGCTGCCCTTGTCCTACTCAGTAGAAGTAACGGACCAGCACGGCAATCCGAGCGCCGGAGTGAGTGTCAGTTGGTCTGTGGAATCG
>Ga0180438_10000791_pt1 | contig 57839 bp, 43 predicted proteins | sample SS_ome_12_FD_132455 | JGI IMG/M metagenome (GOLD analysis project Ga0180438, IMG submission 132455) | Hypersaline lake sediment archaeal communities from the Salton Sea, California, USA - SS_3_D_2 metaG | ecosystem: Environmental > Aquatic > Non-marine Saline and Alkaline > Hypersaline >... | reverse complement strand
TCATTTTACTTCATTCAACTATCCGCCCAAGTGATTAATGCTTTTGCCCAGATCAATACAGAGGGTAAGATCACGCTGTTTTGGGAAACCGCGTACGAGCACGAGAACGCTGGTTTTAATATTTTACGTAAAACGGAACAGACGGAAAAATACGTGCAAATCAATGATTTCCTGGTGCGTGGTACCAGTCCCTATTTTTATCTGGATAGTGACGTCCGGGCCGGAGAAAACTATTATTACCGCATCGAAAGCGTTAGTCTGGACGGGGTGAAAATCAAACATCAAATTATTAAAGTCACGGCCCCGATTCCGGAAAGCTTTGCACTGCACCAAAATTATCCCAATCCACTTACTTTTGAAACCGTGATTCGATATCAAATCCCGTACGCTTGCCAGGTTAAACTTTTTGTGTACAATATTCTGGGAGAAGTTGTCCGCACACTGGTCAACCAGTACCAGGAAAAAGGTTTTTACGGTGCCACCTGGAATGGCCGCGATGACGATGGTCGCGAAGTCGGAAGCGGGATTTACTTCTATTCCATCATTACCGACAAATTTCAAGAAACACGGAAGTTGATGAAAGTGAGATAGGTTAGAACGGATTGCTAGGAACCGTTCACAGGAATTAAAGATTTTTTGGGAAAAAGAACTTCGAGGTTTTTTAAGAGAAAGTTTAAGATGATGAAACCCTCCTTTTATTTTAATTTGTGATTGGTGACTTTTTGATCCTTGTGATTGTTTACCCATTATCATAGGTAGTGTCTGAACGAAAAGTCCTTAAAATGTCATTCTGAGGCGTTTTTTGCCGAAGAATCTCTTAACGTCAATATATTTATAAACAGCATGTTACGGCTCATAGATTCTTCGTCGCTGCGCTCCTCAGAATGACAAAAAATTGGGTTTTCGTTCGAGCACTAGATAAAGCCAATGAACAAAAAATTTAGCAGTGAAATTTCACCGATTAAAACCACCACTGAGTTAATTGAAAAATTGACCACCCCCACCCCACAGACAATAAAAGCCGTTTCTCAGCTTCAGGGTGGCTGTTTAATTATCGGTGTGGGCGGAAAAATGGGACCTGATCTGGCGGTGCTTTTGAAAAAAGCGGGCTTGTCAGAAATTCATGGAGTGGATTCATTTCCCGATCCAGCGGTTCTTGAGCGTCTCGAACAGCTTGGAATCAAGTGCATGCAAGGCGACCTGCTGGACGATTTAATCCTGAATAACCTGCCCCCTGCCCCCAATATTTTTTTGCTGGCAGGCTATAAATTTGGGACGACTGGAAATGAACCCCTGCTGTGGGCGGTCAATGCGGAGCTGCCGGCCAAAATAATTCGACGCTTTCGCCGCGCGAACATCATTTATCTCTCTTCGGGAAATGTGTACCCCTTCACGCCGGTGAATCAGAACGGGTCAAAAGAGATTGATCCAGTGGAACCAGTGGGTGAATATGCTCAATCTCGTTTGGCCGGTGAGCGCTTGATTCAGTATTATTCGAAAAAAAGAGAAACGCCCGTGGTGATTGTGCGCCTGTTTTATGCCACCGAATTACGCTACGGCATTATCCTTGACATTGCGCAGAAAATAAAAAATCGCCAGCCAATTGATTTATCAATGGGATATGTGAATCAAATCTGGCAAGCAGATGCGATTAATTACCTGGCCCAGCTATTTCCGCTCTGTCAGACGCCTCCCACCATTATTAATCTGACCGGTCCAAAACTCTCCATTCGGACGATTGCCACGCAATTGTCCCACTATTTAAAAATTGATCCCATTTTAGTCAATGCGGAAAAGGAAACAGCCCTTTTAGGGGACACCTCCCGGTTGGTGAAGCAATTCGGTCCGCCGCTGATTTCGCCGGAAGAAATCATACAGTGGGTTGTCTGGTGGGTTCAACACGACGGCTTTACCTTCAATAAGCCCACCAAATACGAACGGCGGGATGGCCAATTTTAGCGCTTCGGGAAGTAGATTCAGGCAATCGAAAAATTACCGCCAATCAGACATATCATTTTTCAAATATCCTTCCTCATCTCCTCATCAATTTTATAAAGATTCAAATTGAATTGAACCAATTTTGCCTGTTTACAGTTTATATAATTACTTTTGGTACCGGCTGCTGGTACCGTTCAGGGGTGATTCTGTTGATGAATACATTAAAAGATTTTTACCCTCACCCCAACCCTCTCCCAAAGGGAGAGGGAGCCAGACGCCCTCTCCCTTTGGGAGAGGGTTGGGGTGAGGGCAAAAATAACTCGAATCCATGCGAGTCGTCCTTTTATCTAGATTAATTGAAAGTTACATTTTAAACTTTAATGAGGATAAATCAACAGAGTCAAGGATTAAGTGGTAATATTATTTTGTTACAAAATGGATCTTGAAATGGAGCATTTCGGAAAGATTATTGACGTGGAGGGTGAACTGGCCCGGGTGCAAATTGCCCGCACACCAGAATGCAAAAGCTGTCGGGCGTGTGAAATGTTTGACACCCGAAAAACCGTGGAAATTGTTGCCAGGAATAATGTAAATGCCCAACTGGGTGACCAGGTAAATGTTGAAATTGCTCCGGCGCACGTCGTTGGCAGCTCGCTGCTGATTTTCCTTTTTCCGATTGTTGCCCTTCTCGTTGGCTACTGGCTGGGGGTAAATTTGGCTTCCCAATTGGGTTTAAATCAGGAAGGGGGCGGCATTATCGGTGCAATTACACTCCTTGTCCTGGCTTTCATCATCATTTATTTTTATGACCGTTTCTTTGCCAGGCGCCAAAAAACCCGGGCTGAAGTGATTGCGATTTGCAAATAAGAGCAGAAAATATAAAGGAACTCCTTAAATATGAACCCCACAAAATTGAGTCGCTTTCTAAAAAGTTCGATCACTCCGCTTGTTCTCTTTGTATGGGGACTCACGCTTTTGCTTCCCCAAAATAATGCTGTTGGACAGACAAAAATTATTTCAACATCCGCCAGTGGTTTTGTATTTGAATTTTCACCGCAGCACTGGATTTATGACACGCTGTCGATAGACCAGCAGCGTTATTTAAAATTGCAGTTTGAATCTGCGCATTATACGCATTCTGCCGCCAGACCGGAAATCCCCTTCGCGTCAATATTAATTGGCCGTCCGGAGAAGGCCACGGTTCAATTTGAGCTGCTGGAGGCCGAGGTGAAGGAAATCCGTAATATTCGACCGGCGCCGGTACCGCAGTTTCGGTTAGAAAATGGCATGCCGCATCTGGAATATCCGACGGCAACAGCTTTTTATGATTCGGTAACCAAATATCCCGACCAGCTCATTCAGATTGAATCAACCGGCTATTTACGCAACCAGCCAACGGTGCGTTTGAATTTATTTCCGGTGCAGTGTCACTTCAGAGAAAACAAAATAAGAATTTACCAGAAATTGGTGGTTCAAATCAAATTTGTTTCCCAATATTCCGTACCCCAACGGCAGCTTCAAATCCCTGAATCGGATGAATGGCTTTACACCGCCGCGATTTTAAATTACGAACAAGCCCGCAAATGGCGACGCGCACCGGAAAAAATGTCGCCTCAGCCCCTGAGCAAAAGCTTATTAACCGGTATCTGGTTTAAAATTTCCATTAAAAAAGAGGGAATGTATCAAATTACCGGTAGCCAGTTGGCGGCTGAGCACATTGACCTGGCCGAAATCAATCCCACTACGCTTCGGATTTACAACAATGGCGGACGTCCCCTCCCTGAATCAATTTTTTCCCCCCGCCCGGATTCCCTGATTGAAAATGCGATTTTAGTCGTAGACAACGATGACGGTCGTTTTGACGCGAATGACTATATTCTATTCTACGGCGCAGGAAGCAGTGGCTATGAATTTGATTCAGAAACGAAGTCTTTTCGACACTACCTGAATCCTTACACCGAATCAAATATCTACTGGTTAACGTGGGGCGGGAACGTATCCGGCAAGCGGATCGAAACCATTTCGAACGGGACAGGGGGCTATTTCCCGGTAAAAAACAGCTTTCGCGATCTCCACTTTTCGGAGCAGGAAATTCAAAATATCATTTCATCCGGACGGCTCTGGCTGGGACAGGAAATCAGAGACAGCTCGGAACCGCTGAATTACAGCTTTCAAATGAGTCACGCGCTGATTGGTACGCCGCTGGCAGTTCGCGTACAATTGGCCGCCCGGAATGCGGGTTTTTATAATTGTCTCATCCAACATAATTCCGTCCTCATCGACACTGTGTCGATTTATGGCCCTGGTGGTGAGGAGCCTCGTTTTTATTTGAAAAGTGCGACCAGTCAGACTTTGATCAAATCAAATAATGACCGACAGAATATAAATGTGAGCTATCTGCCGGGACAAACCGGCAGTGGCTGTTATGTCAATTGGATTGAGCTGGAATTTTTACGGGAATTAATACTGAGTGAACCCGTTCTCTTTTTTAATTCAGCGCCTGATTCCGGGATTATCGAGTTCCGCTTAACTAATAATCTGAATGAGTCGGTGGAGATTTTTAAAATTTCGGATTACTATTCGGTTCAAAAAATTAATTATGAAACCAAAGGTACCCTTTTAAGCTTTATTGATTCCGTAAAAGCCAGTCAACCGGCGCGCTATTTGGCCGTGGCCGCTTCCCAATATCGCCAGGTATTAGACATCGAAAATGTCACCTTTGCGGATTTACGTCAGCAGGTTTATGATTGTGATTATCTCATTCTGAGTCCATCTGAATTTACCGAGCCGGCGATGACCATTAAAAGCCTGCGCGAGAATATCGATTCGTTGAACACCAAAGTTGTGAATATAACGGATGCTTTCAATGAGTTTGGTTGGGGTATTCCTGATCCGGTGGCGATTCGTGATTTTCTAAAATTTGTGTATGAACAAGGGGGGGCGCGCTTACGCTACGTGCTGTTGCTGGGTGACGGGCACTATGATTATAAAGGCATTGAACGGTCGCAGCCCAACTGGATTCCGCCTTTTTATACGGATGAACAGTCTTCGGAAGATAATCGCTGTCTGGATGAGTGGTACGTGCGGGTAGTCGGTGAGGATACTGACCAGGAAATGGCAATCGGTCGGTTGCCGGTGAGTAATCTTGAAGAAGCGCGACGACTGGTGCAAAAAATTTGTCAATATGAATCCACGCCTGAAATGGGTGCCTGGCGGACAACGATTACGCTGGTGGCTGACGACGAATACGTTGGTGGAGGGAAAGCGAATTCAGGTGATTTGGAACACACCCGGCAGGCTGAAAACATTGCCAGTGTGTTGCCAGAATATTTGAATATCCAGAAAATCTACCTGATTGATTATCCGGCGGTGATTACCGCTTCGACCACCGGAATTACCAAACCCGGCGTGAACGAGGATTTGGTCCAGCAGATTAATCAGGGGACACTGGTATTAAATATGATTGGCCACAGCCATGAACGGCAATTTGCGCATGAAAATATCTTTTCAATCAGCCAGGAAATCCCTCAAATCGACAATGGCCTCAAATTACCGTTTATGATTGTGGCCTCTTGTGCTTTTGGACGCTGGGATCATCCGAACGACCAGTTGATTGCCGAAGAAATGCTTTTAAAACCGGATGCCGGCGCGATTGCCAGTTTTGCTTCGGCCCGACTTGCTGTCAGTGGTCCCAACGGTGAGCTCAACCGGTGGCTTGTGCGCTACCTGTTTTCATCTCCCTGGACGTCACACCGGCTGGGGGACGCGGTCAGAATGGCGAAAAATAAATATCCCGGCATGAATACCGAAAAATACCACCTTCTGGGGGACCCGGCGCTGCGTTTGGCGGTTCCTCAAAACCAGGTTCGCATCAAATCCGTCGTACCTGAATCGCTGCATGCCCTCAGCCGAGTTCAAGTTACTGGCCAACTCACGTTGGAAAAATCATACAGTAATACCTTAACCGGCCAGGTTTATTTAAAAGTGTTTGACTCCAGTCAGCGACGCACTTATCAAAATGGCGATGATATTTCGGTGAGTTATGAACAAACAGGCAATGTCATTTTCCGTGGGGCCGGACGAGTCGAAGACAATCAATTTCAAATGCAATTCATTGTGCCGAAAGATATTTCCTACGGGGGGCAAAACGGACGAATCAGTGCTTATTTTTATAATGAGGTTAATCGTCTGGATGCCGCCGGTTCACTGGAAGGGATTTATTTCGGCGGAACCGATCCAACTATTCGGGATACCAGAGGGCCGGAAATTGATATTGGATTTAAGGACTGCAATTTCTATCCAGGTGATCTGGTGCCTCTCAATCCCACGTTAGAGGTTGCGATTTTTGATTCACTGAGTGGCGTCAATATTACCGGTGAAATTGGCCACCAGATTACCATGATTTGTGATGAGCAAATCAACCAAAAATACAATCTGACGCCATTTTTTCAGTACGATAAAAATAGTTACCTGCGGGGAAAAATTCTTTATCCCCTCACACAACTCACCGAAGGGGAGCATTATCTAAAAATAAAAGCCTGGGATAATTATAATAATTCCTCCGTTGAGGAAATCTCCTTTTTTATTGTGGCCCGGGACCGACTGCTGTTTAAAAACGTGATGAATTATCCCAATCCAATGTCAGATCAGACCCGCTTCACTTTTGAAATCAATCAACCGGCTGAAATCAGCATTAAAATTTATGCCGTAAGCGGGCGCTTAATTCACACCATTCAAAATCAAATCGCGCAGCAGGGATTTAATTTTGACATCGAATGGGATGGAACGGATGAAGCCGGCGACCAATTGGCCAACGGGGTTTATCTTTATCAAATCACGGCCGAAACCGAATTTGAAGGACAATCAATAAAAACCAGTCAGATTGAAAAACTAACCATCATCCGGTAAAAAAATTGGTTCTTAAAATCGTCAGTTTCTCAAACCACCTCGACTTTCCGAGTCCTCACTGACCAGGCAATCAACCCCTGCGCCAGAAAATAGGTCCCGAGATTCAAAGCCCGCCCAAATTCAAGGTGCTCGTAAAATTTATTATAAGCCAGCACCGTATCGGAAATGATAAACAATAAGGCACCAATGAAGGCCAGTAAAGCCGTGTAATGTCGAAGCTGGCGCCAGCGTTCCCCGGCCTGCCAGCCCATTATTAAAATAATAATAATGTAAGCCAACACCGGTATTTTCAATTTACCTAAAGTAGGTGCCAGCCCAATAAATATAAATACCCCGTACACCAGAAAGGGAAGCAGGTACCAGAATGAAAATTGAAATGGCCGGCCATAAATAAAAGCCACAATATAGAATAAATGTGCCACCAAAAAACTGATCAGCCCGGCAATAAATAGCTCTGCCGGCAGCATCAGAAAAATGTCTCCCACCAGCGAACACAGCAATCCAGCAATGATCATGATTCCATATAAAGCGAGCTTCCGCCGGGCATTGAGAACCGCAATCAAAATAATGCAAATCATCGTCAGGGGTTTAAAAATGTAAATCTGATAAGTGGGACCCAGATATTCGGCGCGAATGTGAATAAGGGCGAAGCAAACGGCAATGAGGGTTAAAATAAAGCTGGCTATTTTCATGAGAACCTCTCGCTGAAAATAATATCTGAAAAAAAAATGTTAATTAAGAATTTAACATGCACATAACTGTTGAAAAAATCAAGTTAAAAATGATGGCGTGGACGAGGAATTTCCGGAGAGTTGCTGCGAACTGGCTGGCTTTAATTACGTTATAAAAAAAGTCCTCAGCCAACCGTTAAACGGCGTGACTGAGGACTTTTTTTAATTGAAATTTAAATACGTAACACAAAAAATTGAATCGATGTATTTATGAAGTTTGAAGACTTAAAAGCGTCAGTCGGTTAGAAATGATAAAGCGGGTAATACTTTTTGAAAACAATATCGGTAAAAGCAACGGCAAGGCGATTGTCGTTAATATTAATATTTCGTTTGGAAAATTCATTATCGATATATTTATAGGCATCCTCCCAACTGTCTATTTTTTCTAGCTGTTCAATGAAATAATCATAATCATCAGTATTACCTGCAAACACTTTTTTAATTATCCGACTCTTGCTTTTTGGATCAATCATTTTAGTTAGATCATCAAATTGATAGAGCATATCGTACAGTTCCCCCTTCTGTTTCGAATGAAAGTCAATTATGCCGGACTTAATCCTTCCACCAATGTTTTCTCCCCACACCGTTTGAAGGCTACAACAATTTTTGATCCATTTGATAGCTTTCGTTTTGAAATAACTTCTCCTACATCATTAAAAGATTTGTGATAAATTCGTTGACCCAATGAAAATGTTTTATTTAGAGAGTATTCTACCACTTTCGGGGCTTTATTTTCCATCAGATCTGGTAATTGAACTTCCGGTGGTGGCTGCACAATATTACCATTATTAAACCAGGAGACCGGAAACAGAAAAACCATGTGACACGTACTGCACCTTAACCAGACGTACCGCTGATCATCGCTGGTCCCTACTACTTCCATTTTTTTCAGCATCTTGCACCGTTTGCATTCAGCCCGGTAGCGTTTCTTCCGTAGTTTCATGTTGCACCTCTTGTCGATTAACCCTTGTCATTTCAGAATGTTAAAGTCATAGAATATCGCGTGTTTTATTATTTTTGCAAGAAGCATACCAATGATAAGGAAATATATAGATTAGGTTAAGACTAAAAAATACAAATCCTTATTTAAATAAGTATTTTTAACTTGCTGTTATCAAAAAATATATTTTTTTAATTTATCACGTCAAAATGACCCTGTGGACAATTTTCGTTCAGTTTTTCCGGCCAAAATGACCACGTGGTCAATTTTTACCAAATTTAATACGTCAATCTGACCGGTGTAATTATCGCATTAAATTCTTCGAAAATATCTTTTTTCCCATTTGAGTGATCTTTTTTTGGGCAGAGTTCAGGATTAATGAATCAATCCTGGTTGGACAAATTATTGAATTCACCTTCTAAAATTTATAATATACCGGAACAGGATTCATTTTGCAGACGTGGAAAAATAGTTGATTCAATTAATTAATTTCATACCCGGCCAAATTGACCGGTTGCGGACTGAAAAAGACTTTTAAAAACAGATAGATCAATCAAGCAGAAAATCACTCCGGATGAAGTTAACGATGAAAAAATTTCATATCATCAGTTGCCACGTGCTCTGGCGCGAGCTCTGCTATTTTGCTTCAATTTCACGAAATACATTTACTTTCCACTTTTTACAACAGGGACTGCACAACAGGCCCGAAGTGCTCCGGCAACAGTTACAGCAAGCGATTGACCAGGTACCGGAAGATTACGCAGCGATTTTAGTGGGTTACGGATTGTGTAGTAATGGAATTGTTGGGGTGAAGGCGAATGGCACGAAATTGGTGTTCATGCGTGGTCACGATTGTATTACCTTTCTGTTGGGCGCAAAAGAACGCTACCAGGCCTATTTTGACCGCTTTCCCGGCACTTACTGGTACTCTCCCGGCTGGATTGACACCACCGAAATGCCAGGTGAAGCCCGCTACAACAAGTATCTGCAAGAATATATTGAAAAATATGGTGAAGAGAACGCCGCTTTTTTGATGGAAATGGAGCAAGGCTGGATCAATAATTATTCGAATGCCGCTTATGTGGATTTGGGATTTTATGACACGCGTGCCCAAAAGGATTTTACCAAAAAATGCGCCGATTGGCTCGGTTGGCGCTACGACGAATTAGCGGGGAATCCCCGCCTCATTCAAAATTTTTTAGATGGTAACTGGGATGAAGAAAATTTTTTAATTGTCAATCCCGGAGAAACTGTGGTGGCGGCGCATGATAAATCGATTATCACCGTTAAAAAATAGGTGCGAATTATATTTTGATTGTCAGAACAAAAACAGAGGAAGTAAATCATGAACATCAAATTAGACGCGGTTGAGGTTCGAATTCTGGGCTGTCTCATTGAAAAAGAATTGACCACGCCCGATTATTACCCCCTCACATTAAACGCCTTAATAAATGCCTGCAATCAAAAATCCAATCGCAATCCCGTGGTAGAATATGATGAGACCACCGTGGAACAAGCGCTGGTAAATTTACGCAAGCGGGCACTAGTGATGTTAGTGCGGGGAGCCGGTATTCGAGTATCCAAATTCCGGCATTATATCAAAGATGAATTAAAACTCGCTTTGCCCGAAATGGTACTCCTGGCGGTACTCATGTTACGCGGCCCACAAACCATTGGTGAGCTGCGCGGACGGACGGAGCGGATGTATGATTTCAAGGATTTAGATGAAGTCGAACAAACTTTGGCCGGACTCATGACCGACGACCGCCGATATGTCACCAAACTTCCCCGTCAGGTAGGACACAAAGAAAACCGGTTCGCGCACCTTCTTTCGGGAGAACCCGTCTTTTCTACCATCGAAGACGACGCTACGGAAGGTTCGGTTACTTCCGAAGGCACCGCTCTAACCGCCCGGATTGAAAAATTAGAGGCGACGGTCGAAACAATGAATACTGAAATGAATGCGTTGAAACAGGCGTTTGAAAAATTCAAATCGCAATTTGAATGATTAGCTTCACCGGACCGAATTCCCAAATAACCTGTCGTGGTTCAAACGCATTAATTGGATTGGCCTACCGACCTTACGCCGCGGCTTTCTTCCCATTTTTATCCCGCCGTTTCTCCACAATCTCCTCAGCAATGGAAAAGGGTACGGTTTCATAGTGGTCGAAGTGCATTGAAGCCGTCGCCCGTCCCGAGGTAACATTCCGCAATTCATTAGTGTAACCGAACATTTCAGCCAGCGGGGCATTGGCTTTCACAATTCGGGTTCCGTTTTTCAGATCCATGCCCAAAATCTTCCCGCGCCGGGTGCAGATACTGCTGGTAATCACACCCATATAATCTTCTGGCGTCGTAATTTCAATCGACATGACCGGTTCCAGTAACTTTGGCCCGGCTTTCATGAACGCATTTTGAAAACAGATGCGAGCGGCGATACGAAAAGCCATTTCAGATGAATCCACCGGATGAAAAGAGCCATCGACCAAAGTACAGCGAACATTCACCACGGGATAGCTGGCAAATGGTCCTTCACTCATGGCATCAAGAATCCCACGTTCAATCGACGGAATGAATTCACGTGGAATGGCTCCCCCCACGATTTTATCGATAAATTCAAAGCCTTTATGCGGCGGTAACGGCTCCACGATTAAAACGATATGCGCATATTGTCCGTGACCACCGGTTTGTTTGGCATATTTTAAATTTTCTTCAACATGATTACTGATTGTTTCCCGATAGGCCACTTCGGGTTTACCTACTTCGGTGCGTAAACCAAATTCACGCCGCATCCGGTCCAGCAAAATGTCCAGGTGCAACTCACCCATTCCAGAAATGATGGTTTCTTTGGTCTCCTGATCAATTTTCGTTAGAAAAGTTGGGTCTTCATCGGATAGTTTTGACAGCACGTGCGCCAGCCGTTCGCGGTCTTTGTTTTCGGCGGCTTTCACGGCGATTGAAACCACGGGCGTCGGGAACTCAATCGTTTCCAGAATAATCGGGTGTTCTTCCGAACAGAGAGTGTCACCGGTGCTGGTGTCGCTTAAACCAATAGCCACTCCAATGTCGCCGCAAAAGATTTCATTGCGTTCTTCCTGTTTATTGGCGTGCATCTGAAGCAGCCGTCCGATTCGTTGGCGCTTGTTACGGGTAGAGTTGTAAACATAACTTCCGGCCTTAATCATCCCCGAATAGACCCGAAAGAAAGTCATTTTACCCATGTGTTTATCGGTCATTATCTTAAAGGCCAACGCGGCGAAAGGCGCCAAATCGGAGGGGTGATGCACCAATTTTTTATTCTGGTCTTCGCGGGCGTCAATAATTGGCGGCCGGTCCAGCGGCGACGGTAAATAGTCCACCACCGAATTCAGGAGCAGCCGAATACCCTTATTTTTGTAAGCCGAACCGCACAGCGCCGGGACGACGTCACAGCGAATGGTTGCTTCCCGCAGGGCTTTTTTCAGAAGCTCTATGGGGAGTGTTTCATCGGCACAAAACATTTCGAGTAATTGCTCATCCTGTTCCGCTGTTTTTTCGATAAGCATTTTATGATAGTGCTGGGCGATTTCGCGCATTTCATCCGGAATGGGAGCCAGGTGATAAGTTAAATTCAAGCGTTCATCATCGTAATAAATCGCCCGCATTTCAACTAAATCAATGACGCCACAGAATTGATCTTCGGCACCAATCGGAATCGTAATCGGCACAACATTCGCACCCAGTGTCTGCTCAATTTCTTTGAGGACAGCATAATAATCCGCACCGTAGCGGTCCATTTTATTCACAAAGGCAATTCTCGGGACACTGTATTTTTCTGATTGCCGCCACACGGTTTCTGATTGGGGCTGTACGCCACCGACGGCACAAAAAAGCGCAATCGTCCCATCCAATACCCGCAGGCTCCGCTCGACTTCAGCGGTAAAATCTACGTGTCCGGGAGTGTCAATGATATTTATCCGGTGATTTTCCCAAAACGTCGTTGTTGCCGCTGAGGTGATAGTGATGCCGCGTTCCTTTTCCTGTTCCATCCAATCCATTGTGGCTTCACCATCGTGGACTTCACCGATTTTATAATTTTTTCCCGTAAAATAAAGTATTCTTTCCGTCGTCGTTGTTTTACCAGCATCGATATGGGCCATTATGCCAACATTTCGGACTCTTTCAATAGGGACTCTTCGTGACACGGTATAACTCCTTGCTTACTTATTTTTATTCATTGTTAATCATTAAAGCAGTGAAAATAATTTTTTCGCACCTTCTCATACTTGATGGTAAGGCTTGGGGGATGGACTGGCGGATTAAGAAAAGCACTTATATCAGATTTCAGGTAACGAGGAAAAAACCACTCACTTGAACTTCTTAAGATTCCACCCAAAAAAACGGCCACGAATATAATATAATTCATTTAAAAAGTCAACACTTTTTTTGCACTTTTGCCCGAATGCCTTCATGATCATCCCACATTATCGGATAAAAGACTTTGTTTTCAATTATCAATTTTTGATTTCGGGGTCAGAAATGCAGTAAATCAAGGGAAAAAGGACTTGACATTTATCAATAAAAACGCTTTTCAAAGATTTGCAACCCCACGAGTGGAAAGAGCGCCAAAAACAATTAAAAGAAATGGTTCAAGAAATGAAAAAAAAAGCAATTTGGGAGGATCAGGCACATCCTGAGCTTCAAACGGTGGACGATGTCATTTCTTATATCAACCATCTTCGTGAGAACGGCTGGCGAAGGAGAGATGAATGAGAAATGTACCCTAATTCCTTTCCTGTATCAAACATCAGAAGTGTTTAATTTAAATTCCGCAGGCTAAGATTCCTCATCTCACTGATTCTCTTTCCCCGCTTTCACAATTTTCGCCCAGGTATCGCGCAAGGTGACGGTGCGATTAAAGATTAGTTTCTCGCTGGTAGAATCCGGGTCCACACAGAAATAACCCTGTCGTTCAAATTGACAACGGTAACCCACTTCAGCCCCAGCCAGACTCGGTTCGACCAGACAATGGGTCAAAGTTTCCAGGGAGTTTGGATTCAAATCACTCATAAAATCTTTGGCTTCATTCCCTTCACCGGGCTCGGGGACCGTAAAAAGCTGATTATATAAGCGTACTTCTGCCGGAATGGCGTGGGCGGCCGAAACCCAGTGCAAGGTGGCTTTCACTTTGCGACCGTCCGGCGTTCCGCCACCACGAGATTCAGGATCATAAATACAATGCAATTCAATGACCTCGCCGGATTTCGGATCCTTCACAACCGACGTACAGGTTATGAAATAGGCATATCTGAGTCTAACCTCACGCCCCGGCGCCAGCCGGAAGAATTTTTTGGGCGGATTCTCTATAAAATCATCCCGCTCAATATAAATCACTTTTGAAAAAGGAAGTTTCCGCGTGCCCAGACTTTCGTCTTCAGGATTATTAATAGCATCCAGATATTCCACCTGATCATCGGGATAATTGTCAATAATCACCTTGAGCGGCTGCAAGACGCCCATTACACGGGGCGCATGTTTATTCAAATCCTCGCGCACACAATGCTCGAGCAGAGCAATATCAACCACACTTTCCCGTTTCGCCACCCCGATTCGTTCACAGAAAGTCCGAATGGCCTTGGGAGTATACCCCCGTCGCCGCAGACCGGAAATCGTGGGCATCCGGGGATCATCCCACCCATTCACATAACCTTCGTTGACAAGCTGCAGCAGTTTGCGTTTGCTCATCACGGTGTAATTCAAATTCAATCGCGCAAATTCGATCTGCTGGGGATGGCATTCTACCTCGAGTGCATCCAGTACCCAATCATATAACGGACGATGATCCTCGAATTCTAACGTACAGATTGAGTGGGTAATCCGTTCGAAGGAATCCGATAAGCAATGGGTAAAATCATAAGTCGGATAAATACACCATTTATCGCCACTCCGGTAATGCGTTGCCCTTAAAATTCGATAAAGCACGGGATCTCGCATATTGATATTGGGGGCGGCCATATCAATTTTTGCCCGCAGCACGTGTTCCCCATCCTTAAATTCACCGGCCCGCATGCGTCGAAATAAATCCAGATTTTCTGCTACCGGGCGATTTCGGTACGGACTCTCCTTGCCGGGGGCAGTCAGCGTGCCCCGATATTCACGGATTTCATCGGCGCTGAGACTACACACATAAGCCTGGCCTTTTTCGATCAATTGAATCGCACATTCATAAAGCTGCTCAAAATAATCAGAAGCAAAATAAAGATGTTTTCCCCAGTCAAAACCGAGCCAACGGACATCTGTTTTAATTGATTCAACGTATTCCATACTTTCTTTGGTGGGATTGGTATCATCAAACCGCAGATGACAGACGCCGTTAAATTCAGCCGCCAGCGTAAAGTTTAAGCAAATTGATTTGGCGTGGCCAATATGCAAATAGCCATTCGGTTCAGGCGGAAAACGCGTGGCCACCCGCCCCTCATTTTTATTATTTTTTAAATCTTCAACAATGATATTTCGAATAAAATTAACAGGTGCGCTTCCATTATTCATTGGCATAAGTATTAATCCTTTCTGACGGTTACTTCCTGAGCAGGTAATAATTACTTCCGTTAATTTAAAGCATTCTAACGTCTGAGTCAAGTGGAATGTTCAATTTTTTATGAATTCTTTGACTTTTCAAAGTAAAATTTGTAAAAAAAATGCCACCGCGTCATTAAGTCATTTCAGCAAAAAACACTGAAACACCCAGCAGGGGCATGATTAATGACAGGATGGCATTCACAATGCTATTAAATAAAACCGGCGTTATTCCAGATACTCCCTTAACACCCGACTCCGGGACACGTGGCGCAGTCGACTAATCGCCTTTTCCTTGATCTGACGCACTCGTTCACGAGAAATATTGAGTTGCCCGCCAATTTCCTCCAGTGTTTGCGCTCGTTCCTGGCCTAAGCCAAAATAGAGGACCACCACTTTGGCCTGGCGTTCGCTCAGCGTGTGCAGTAAATCAAAAATTTTTACTTTGAGCGAATGTTTGAGCAGACTACTGTCCGGAGCATCTTCGAGATCATTGGGGATGATATCACTGAGTCGAATATCATCATTTTGCGGGTGGGGAGCTTCAAAAGAGAGGGATGAACGCGAAATGAGGAAAGCCTCGGCGACCTGTTCATCTGAAATATTCAGGGCATTCGCCACTTCGTCGAGGTGAGGCTCGCGCTCGAGCTGTTGTTCCAATTCCAGAACGGCCCGCGTTACCTTTTGAATTTCTCCGATTCGATTCACCGGTAAGCGAACAACCCGTGAATGTTCTGATAAAGCGCGAAGAATGGATTGTCGAATCCACCAAACGGCATAGGAAATAAATTTGTACCCCAGCGTTTCATCAAAGTGATCAATCGCCTTAATTAATCCGAAGTTACCTTCATTGATTAAATCTTCTAAAGGCAAGCCATAATTGCGATATTGCAGGGCAATTTTAACAACAAATTTTAAATTGGATTTAACAAGCTTATCAAAGGCGGTTCGATCGCCAGCGCGGATTTGACGGATAAGTCTGATTTCTTCTTCGCCAGTGAGGATGGGGATTTTATCAATTTCACGGAAATATTGAAAGAGCCAATCTTTACGATCGGTTGTGGCTTCCTTTGACATAATATTCACCCTTCTATTTGTTAAACTCTGTTTCACTTTTACCAAATAGAATTTATTTTTAATCGCTGTAGAGTAAAAATGAATTACTTCGGACGGGGTGAATCGCTCAATCGCCTGTCAATAGCCCTCAAAAATGGTAACAAAAATGCTTTCATGTATTTTACTCCTCATCCCAATTGTGAAATAACTTATTAAACAAGAATTAATTGAAAGCAAAAATCATTATTTAGGTCGGATATGGTTGCATTCGGCTGGATTTCATTATTGTAGTTGTTTCGTGATTTGTTGATTATTGAATGATGCCAAACTTGTAAGTCGTGCTCCTCTGGCCACTGCCAAATTTCAGATGCGTAATTTAAGGCTTTTTAACATTAAAGTCAAGAATTATTTTTTATTTCATGCAAAACCTTCGTTAGCGGTAGGTCAGGAGGGCCTCGCCTTTATCCTTTTAAGACCATCGGCGTTAATTTAAGCTTTTTTATGGCGGTAGGCAGCAGGTACTTAGTGCCTGCGTATAAATATATAACATAATCCACAAAGAGGACAGAGCGTTCAGTGAGTTTTTCTCTGTTTCCTCTCTGAACGCTTTGAAAAAAAATAAAAGCAATTATATCCAAATTGGGGAGCAGAATTCCAATTTATTTTTTTTGCCATCCCGTGGCAAACGAAATTTCAAAGAGAAGATATTTAGATTATTAATGAATGGACAAACCGAATACTAAGGGAAAGAATCGGCTTAGGTCGATTCAGGACTGAAGTTCATTCACTCATGCAGTGCTTTCGAACCAATCCCCACCCCCACCTCAGAATTGACCGCGTATGGAACCGTGCGCCCAGGCTTGTACCTGACCAGGCGTAGCCTTTTCAGGGAGTTCTAAGCAAACATTTACCACACCAATTTCTTTCACTCGCTTACCACCGACGAACTGATAATAAAATTCGGCTAAATCATTGTAAACCGTGACCGCCGCGCTTACTCGATATTGAAGCGTAAAGGCACGGCTTTGATTGTGAGCCTGGTAATAACATTTAACGTAAAATTCATGTTCGTTTTGTATGATCGGGTAGGTGCCTGGATTTTCTCCTGGCTGGTGCCGAAAGAAAATTCCAGCTTCACTTAATTTGAAATTGGAAACTTTCCCCAGTTTGTGAAGTGGAAGTCGATAATCAGCCCAACGAAATCGACCTTTGAACTGATAGTAGCGCGTCTCGTTAATTTGTAGGCTGCCATCCCGTAAAATTTTAGCCTGAATATGAATCTGGTCAATGCGGAAAGATTTAGGAAATACATCTGTGCACCAGACGATAATAAGTAAACTGATAATCACGAAAATGATTTTTTTATTTTCTAGTGGCGTCTTTATTTCTGCCGGTTTAATAGGGTGAGAGAAAATTACTTATGATTTTGTGCCCGAATTTTTACTCAAAATTCTGAATGAAAAAATAGTACCGCTTCTAAAATGAAACGCGAATTATGCTTCGATATTGCCAGGGGGTCATTCACAATTGTTATTTACCAGTGTTCCGAATATAAGTTTCACGCATTATTTGAAGGCGGGAACCAATGAATGATTTCAAGCGATCAAAACGTTTTGTGTGGCTATTTCTTGTTGGGTGTCTGATTCATTTGACCATCGTGGGTCAGACAGAATTGGCAGGAGCCAACAAAAGCTGTTTATGGAAAGTAACATCCCCCAATCAAGCGAAAAATGCCGTTTATTTATTGGGCTCAATTCATTTACTGAAACCAGAAAATTACCCATTAAAACAGTCGCTATTAACGGCTTTTGAGAATTCTCAAATCCTGTTATTTGAAATTAATCTGGACAGTGCCGAAACCCCTGAGATGCAGCAATTTCTGCTGGCAAAAGGGATGTACACCAATGACAGTACCCTCCAGCAAAGTATGAGTCCCGAAACCTACGCCGTTGCCGAAAAAACGGTCGCTGACCTCGGTTTAAATATTGACTTAATGCACAAATTCAAACCCTGGTTTTTTTCAATTACACTGATGTCGCTTAAATTGAAGCAACTGGGCTTTGATCCCAATTGGGGAGTTGACAAATGGTTCTTTGACAAAGCCAAACAGGATCATAAAACAATCGTTGCTCTGGAAACCGTGGCGGACCAATTGAATTTATTCGATCAATTAATGACAAAGCAGGGTGAAGCTTTAATTTTGCAGACATTGGAAGAATTTAAGGTGTTAGAAAAGGAAATCGATCAGTTGGTGCTGGCGTGGAACAAGGGCGATACTCAAAAACTGGAAGCATTATTACTCAAGAGTTTCAAAGAATATCCGGAGATTTATGATTCAATTGTTCTTAAAAGAAATGCAAACTGGCTTCCCCAAATCGAAAATCAATTCAAACGCCAGGAAAACTGCCTGGTTGTCGTAGGAAGTGGTCATTTAATTGGCAAAAACAGTCTCATTGATTTGCTTAAGCAAAAAGGCTACTCTATTGAACAACTTTAGGGAATTAATCGTGCACTTGCGGTCCTGTTTTTTTCGCTTGACATTCCTTCCGGAATTTATTATGTTATTTTCGTTTTTGTCACATTTTTTTATCGTCATTAATTTACTGCCAGCCGACGAGCATTTAGACGCGGCGGCTTTTAAGGAGGTGAGATAAAATAATTTACTCATACTAAATCAGTAAGGTGTTATTTTAATTCAAAACCATTATTTCAAACAGGAAAATTATTTAATCTCACCTCTTAAACATAAATAAATTTAAAAATTTTATGATGCGAATAAACAACGTTAAATTAGTTATTTTAATTTACGGCTTTGTCCTGCTAAACGTTAAAATGCTCCGTGCGAATGAAAAAAATTATTTTAGAATGCCTGGCATTGGTATTGAGGTTGGCTCGTGGAAACCGAATAAATTAAAGAAAGAAGCCACGATCTTGCCTTTTGGCGTGAACGGTGCCGCCCCTTTTTGTCGGTTATTTTTTAATAGCCCGCAGTGGGGTGATTGGACCTTGCGCTGCGCCTGTGGCTATTGGGCACAAACGAACATTGAAACACTCCCTAACGTAGGTTCAATTACCTTACTGCTGTTCATGTTTGATTTAAAACAATGGATTATTCCTCAGTCGCGTTTAACACCTTTTGTGAGTTACGGCCTGTCGATATTTGTAGGGAACGAAAACGAAAGTAAAAAAAATTATCGTCCGTTGGGAAAGAATAAAGAAGGTGGGTATGGTGCCAATGTTGGCGCTGGCTTTGACTTGTTATTGGTAAAACACTGGGTATTAACGGTTGAATTCTGTTATCATTATGTTCGATTTAATCGAAACATCGGCCTCACCAGCGACTACAGCGGCCCGAAAATCTCAGCCGGATTTTACTATTCCTTTTGAATAACTCAATCACTGAAAAAGCTTCTTAAAAAATAAGTCAAATACTTTACTCAGGTTACGCTTGATTGTCATTTTAAAAACAATATTCCCGCTTTATCTGATGATTGGCCTCGGATTCCTTATTAGCCGCTATCAACAGCTTGAATCGAGAACCCTTTCAAATCTAACAATTTATTTATTAACCCCCGCACTTATTTTTACAAAGTATGTTCATAATCCAATTCCGTTACCGGAAATTTTCCGGATTATTCTTTTTTCAGTACTATTTTTTAGCAGCATGGCGCTACTGACCTTCATTGTAACGAAAATCCTGGCTCAAAACCGGCTGCTACGCCACAGCTTCTGCTTATCGGTCATCCTGCTCAATTCAGGGAATATGGGACTCCCGTTTATTATCTTTGCCTTTGGAGATGCGGGTTTATCAGTTGCCATCATTTTTTTAATGATCAGCATTGTCAACACCAATACGCTGGGCGTATTTATTGCGGCTGGCGCCAGCTCAACACCACTCACCGCCGCCAAACAGATATTTATGTTACCGGCTATTTATGCCATTTTCGCCAGCATTATTATTCAGCAAGTCCATTTAAAAATTCCTGGAGTTATCCTGGATCCGTTGACACTACTGGGAGAGGCGGCTATTCCCACCAGCATTATTTTGCTGGGAACGCAATTGGCTTCGAGTAAACTTGGTAAACATTCACGGGATACGATCATTGCCACTATCATGCGCTTATTTGTCTCAGCCGGCGTCACTTTCGGACTCACCGAACTAATCTATTTTGAACCGCTAACCCGTAAAATCCTTATTCTGCTAACGAGTATGCCTTCGGCGGTCTATTCAGTGATTCTTGCGGATAAATTCAACACTCGCCCTGATTTCACCAGTAGTGTCGTTTTTGTATCAACTTTGGGTTCTGCGGTCTCGCTGGCGGTTTTGCTCTATTTAGTCGGTTAGGTGCCATATTTGCATTATGCTATATTCTATCTCCTGGTAAAAGATAATTCCCTATTGCAGGTATATTCTTCCTATAATATTCAATATTTTGAAAGCTTACCTGGTTTACTTTCTTTATTTTTCGCATGATACTATTGTTCTTGGACTTCATCACCTGATTGCCTTGTGAATTCCTACTCTCTTTTGGACTTATTTGATCTGTATTAAATATCAAAACCTTTTTAATAGAACTTATAGCAACAAGTTCGACATCTTCTTCTATATGATCCACAAATACAAGTTTTGAATTACTGTTATAAGCATTTTTCAACCTTTTTCGTTGTGTTTCGGTCTCATAACTCTTCATGAATATTTTAGCGACTTTCCCATTTTCGAAACCAAATAACATATAACCAGAAAAATCAGAAGTGCTCGTAATGTAAATTGGTTTCTCATTTTTTTCTAATTCAATTGAATCTAAGAGATGCTGTTTACTATAAAATGATTTATTTTCTATTTTATAAACATTGCATCTATTTGTAAAAACTAATATTTCAGATTGCTCGACATTTTGTGATTTATTTATGCTTTGAGGATTAGACATGTTATTATGAGATGGGGTGATTATTGAATTTTTATTAACAAGTTCAGTGTTTTTAATTTTATCTTCACGTTCAATTTTATTTTTATCATCGATAATTTTGTCTGTTGTTTGGTGGTTTGGTTTAGAGTTCAACATTTTCCATAGCGGTTCCAACGCTTTGACTCGATTTGAATAGTATTCTCCACCTTTTATTCTGAAAAATTGCCAACCACATCTTTTCAATACTTTCTGACGCATTAAATCATTTTGAAATTGTTCAGCACCATGCCAAATATCACCATCACATTCAATTGCTATTTTTGTACCGTCATGTAATATTGTCACGAGATCAATCCGATATTTCCCTTTGGCGACTTCATATTGAGGTATAACAGAATAACCACGACTAACAATATCATTATATACATCAACTTCAAACCAACTCTCAAAAGGTTCGGGCTGATTGCCAGGTTTTCTCTCAATTCTTGTTGGTGGAGGTATTGTTTGAGGTTTATAATTAATAAAATGGTCAAGCAATTTATATCTCAAATCAGAAGTATTACTCAAATCTTCGAGTTGTACTGAATGAAACAACCAAATTTGTTCTATTGCCCGACTTACAGCCACATTAAATCGACGTTCATCTTCTGGACGTGTAAGTGCACTTCGGTTATGATTATGTGCTGTTACAAGGCTGAGAAAAATAATATCTCGTTCATCACCCTGGAAACTTGCTGAATTACCACATACTATTTTTCTTTCCTTAAATTGTTTTTCTCCGATTCTTTGTAATAATAAATTTTCAATTAATGCAGCTTGTGCATTACCCTGTAAACATATCACTCCAACAGTTTTGTTACTATATCGCTTATTACTTAAAAGTTCTGAAATTGTATCAACAATTCTTTCAGCTTCAACTTTATTTCTAATATTTTGATATTGACCTTCGACAAAACCATTTTGACAAAAAACATGTTTTAATGGTTCTAATCGATTTTCAGAATACTGTTTTAATGGATATAAACCTTTGCCGTCAGGTGCATAAAACAACTTATTCGAGAATTCAATAATTTCAGGCATACATCTGAAATGTTCTCTCAAAACTGTTAGTCCTTCACAGAACCTTTTTGCATGGTCAAAAAAACTAAACTCAGTACCATAAAAATTGGCAAAGGGTATTCCTTTCAAATGTTTATTGATAAAAGGAGTCATTATGTCTAAATTTATTCCTACATACTCTGGTGAAGTCTGTTTATCATCACCGACAATGATTATATTTTTAGAAATGTAAAGCAAGAAAATAGCGTCAGGACCTAATTGGCTTGCTTCGTCGATAATAACATAATCATACATGCCTTGCTCTGGTGATATTGTTTCGCTCACCTTGTACAAAGGCATAATCCAGCAAGGAACGGTTGTCTTACAATGTTCCATTTGTTTTTGTGCTTCCTTTCGAAATTTCTCTGCTCTTTTTCCTTTGCCAGTTTTTCCTATTTTCCTTACTGCTTGAACCCATGCTTCTAAATGTTGACGCAGTGACCGGTTATTTTTCAAATTATTTAAAACATGAACCCAAGCTTTTAGTGATGCAATTTTTGAGAGAAGTTTTTCTTCCCTTTCATCATAAGAAAACAAATCTGCAATTAAATCGCTTTCATAATTATCATCTAACAACTTTTTAACTTCACTTTCTGCATGTTTAAAGTGTATGGCTTCTTTCAAATTACTACTATTATTTATATCAAAGGTACCATCTTTTATTTCGTCTACAAGAATAGGTAGATAGGATCTTAACTCATTTTCCAATTTTTTAAAATCATCATATTTTTGTTTCTGGGATTTTAGTTGATCTAATTTTGTCAAAAGTTGTTCATATTTAAATACATCTAATTCTGGGATAATATTCTTAAAATCCAGTGCTATTAGATGAAATTCATCATCAGATAAATATGAACAAATTCGATCCTTTCGACTATTGAAATCGTCATATAATTTAAGAATGTAATTTTTATCAAGATCTTCTATGCAACTTTTTACATGAGTGCTATTATAATCTCGAATAATTAGAGAAGAATAATTATTTATTTCATTTAAAATTATTTTTACATTTTTTAGATCATCAAGCAGGTCACTTATGGATGATTGTATATTGGAAAAATACAAAAATAAATCAAAATATTTCTTAGCTAAATATATATGAGGAACGTCCCAAATTTTAGCAAGATCGAGTAAAATCTGCTTTATTCTTAAATCTTCCAATACTGACGAAAATTCCCATTTAGTATCACAAGGACTTCCATTAACTGTAACCGAATCTATAAAATAGAGTTTTTCTTTTATCTCCTTTGGAATAAACGCCTTCTTTAACTTGAAGGATACACCATCCAGTTTATTACCTGATTTTAAATAATGCAATAATTTATTGGCATCATTTTTTAAAGTCACTAAACTTATGTTCGGCGGATAGCGAATTTCGATATTTTTATCTAAAGCTTTTAAATCAATTTTTTTTAACAAATCTATTAGCTTTTTTGAATCTTTCAATTTTTGTTCCCAATTGAAATTATTATTTTGAATATCTTGAATTATCAATGTTTTTTTAGGATGGTTATTCTTCTCAATCGAAAGGCATATCTTATAAAGAGAATCCAACAACTCTTTTGTCTTAGAGAAATCGTTGCATTTTACAATGTTTATCGAATTGGAAGAAATATTATTTCTGAAAACGTATTGCCTAATTTCTGCAAACTTCCCAAATTCTGAAATGGTGAAAATTTCATTTTTATCTGGAATTCTAGAATTGAACAAATTACAATCAATCTTTTTATAATGTTGTGCTAAACCGATAAAATGTTCAATCTGTTGAAATATTTCAGAATTTGAAATATCAAAATAATCATCCTTAAACCAAATAAATTTAATAGTATCATGCTCAATCTTTTCAGCAATCTCAGTTAATGTCCCTTGATAGAACTTATTTATTTCCAGTTTTCTTGTGTTTTTTTCTTTTATTTTTAACAGCTCATTTGTTTTAACAGCTCGATTTTCTTTTAAAGCAAATAGTTTTTTTTCAAATCTGTCTATCTCTTTTAGATAATCTGAAAGATTCGCATTTGAAAGTCTATCATTAATTGAATTTACACTTGCTTCTAGGTCCTGAATCGATGTGGAGTCTCCACTAAGCAAGTTAACAGTTAAACTTTTAAAATCATCTGGTAATTTTTCTTTTAAAACTTCAAGAGCACGTTTTGTATAAGCAGTGATTAAAACTTTTTTCCCATTGGCTAAGAAATGACAAATAAGGTTGGCAATAGTATGTGATTTACCCGTTCCAGGAGGACCTTGTACTAATACTTTGTTGTTTCGATTCGCTTTTTTGATAATTTCAATTTGCTCATCATTATATTTTTTCGGAAAATAAATTATATCATTTTTATTAGAGACTGCTGTCCCAACATCTCCAATATTATTTGAATAGTACTCATTAAGGTCAATAATATCATTTAATTTGGGGATATTGGTTTCATCTGATTTTTCTATATCGGCTATTATTTTTTCATATAAGGCAGTAAAGCTTCTTGTGTTTCGCTTGCGTAACATTAATGCAGGGGCATAAAAAATTGTTGGTCTTTTGGGAGTATCTTTTGGCTTAATCGTTTCATCCTTGAAAAGGCCATCTGGACTGAACCTGTCAGCAATTATTTGAATAGTTTCTTTGTTCTCTTTGTCAAAGAGACTTGTCGCAATATTTTTCTCGTTAATAAATTCGATTGCTTTTCTTTCAGCTTCAATAATATCATTGGAATCAAATTGTGAAAATAAATCAATAATTGAATCAGTTTCGATTTGTATATCATTTGATAGGCTTGAAGAAACCGTTATACTTGAATCTCTTTGAGAGTATTCAAAATTTATCTCAGCTCTTTGTGTTAGAATATGTCGGCAAATCAACGGTGATTCATCACTTGCTTTAAAATTTATTAAGCCCAATCCCATTACAAGCTCATATTCTTCACCAAACTGCTGTGATTTATTGTATATAGAAAATAGTTTCTTATATATCGAATTTACTTCATTATAGGATTTGTATTGAATTTCATAATTTTTAAATTCATCCCAATACATTTCTGAATCTTCAAACCATTTAGTAGTAATGTATTTATCAAATTCTTCTTTAATTTTCGGATTATCTGCCAAATAGGATTTATTATTGTCATCAATAAAAATGAATTCTTTCAAAGTTGGAAACCCATCCTTATTAAGCAGTGAGTCTTCTGCTATCCATTTTTCTAAATTTGGCGGTGGCGGTGGAAATTTTGGTAATTCAGGCTCTATTGGCTTAAAAATTTTAATCCAATAGTCAGCATCTTCATTGAAATCATCATCAAGAATACAATTAATTAATTCATTTTTAGGAATGTCTGATAACCATATTATATCGATATATTGAGTTGGAGCATTAATTATATCTCTTACCGCTTTGCTCCTTATCTTTGAAAATTCTAAAAGATAATTAAATATTTGAAGATACTTTTCTTCTTTCATAGCTGCATCCAATTGTTGAGTTGCATATACGTTCTTCAATCCTTTTTTGTAAGTTTAGTGTGATGAAAAACGAAAATATTATTGTTTTTTAAACAGAGCTCTTCTTTCAATTTTTTCTTATAGCTCTTTGAAAATTTACAAATTTATATTGTACTTTACAGTTATTATCAAGCACCTAAAATTATAATAAATTACCACATCGAATATTCGGTATCTCTCCTTCAACCGACAGATCGTCCACCCGGGTTTTCGTTCATGTACTAATTATCTAATGAGCGTGATACTCAAGTTACCTGCCCGCGGGATAACGACCAGTCCCGAAAATAATATCGTCATTGTTAGTATTCTGCATAATAATTCGACCTGGATTCCCCCCCACCGTGACATGAGGCGGCACACTTTTGGAAAGAATCGTTCCGGGAAGAATTGTCGTATGGTCACCGATGACAATTTTACCAAAAATCACTGACATTGTCCCGATCCAGACCTGGCAACCGATTTCGGGCAACTCCCGGCCTTCCCCCCGTCCTCCGAGTCCAATGGTAACATTATGAGCAATATTACAATTTTCCCCAATTTTCACCGGCCCGATTAGAATCCCCCCCGGATGCCCAATATAAAAGCCCTTCCCAATGCTGGCTTCGTTATCAATACTGATTCCGTGGATCCGTCGATACCAAAATACCAGCGGACGGACGCTAAGCGTGAAAAATCGGCGCACAACTGGATTATGAATTTCATTCACCACCCAATTGAGAAATCGATAGAGCATCAAAACGTGCAGACAGGGATTCATCAACACCTCATCTAATTTCTCCGCGAAGGTCGTCGGACCCGAGCCCTTCCTGACTTGACAAAATCGCTCAATATCAGTTTTTATTTTTTCAAACATTTGTCATTTAACCTGAAATATGAATTCAAAAGGATTTTAATATAACTAGGCGAAAATATACCAAATAATTAAATCCCTGTTAACAGTTTGCGATTCATGTTATTTTTCGATTCAATTGTAACATAACGAAACAATATCATGAGTCTGTTCTTCAAGAAAATGCTGCTATTTCCACTTCTGGAGTAGCCGAGGTGGAAAATAAGATTCTCATCCGTTTTGTACGATATTGTGATTTTTACCTTATGCTCTCGCCAACGGGCATAGTTATTGCCTAAAAAATCACAATCCATTTCAATTCGCTTGTACTTGTACCAAATTTGGTACCACCTGAAATTCAAGAAAACAATCAAGTAAGTTTCAAATAAAACAAAACTTAAGATTTGAAGATTATACTTTATTGAAGTAATACTCTCCATTTAGAATTTCAGATACGAGAAGAATCTAGAACGCGTTTACGATAATTTTCAGAAGACGGCTTATATCGCTTGAATGGGGGACTGATGACAAATACGGCAGAGGAAGTAGCTGTCAGACAATTGTTCGTTGGAAGACAGGGAAATCATCATCACGGTCTGAGAAGACGTTTTCGATCAAATAGTTTCATCAATCAGCAACATGATCGATTTTCACCCGGATTGAATACTTATCCGGAGAAATTCAAAAAAATTATTCAATACTATTGGCAAAAAGGTGTAATTTCGCCGGCGTTTCTGTTGCTGACACTAATCCTCTTTATTTTACTTCCGGACGACTTGATGAAAGAACGGCTGAGCGTCAGTTTGCGACGGGCTTTACGTGTCTTTATAAAAAGAACTTTCGATATTTTTATCGGCAGTTTGGGATTGTTATTATGCTCAGCCTTTTTTATTATCATTGCCATTTTAATCAAATTAGATTCACCTGGTCCAATATTATATCGTCAATTACGAATTGGGCGAAATCGTCGGCGCGGTGGAGACTGGGGTAGCCGACTCATTTATCAGGCCAGTTCACACAATTTCGATCGACGGTTGATTAACTTTCATGGACAGCCGTTTTATTTATATAAATTCAGAACCATGCGGCATAACGCCGAATTAATGACCGGTCCGGTGTGGGCTACCAAAAAGGACCCGCGGATTACCAGAATTGGTAAGCTGTTAAGAATGACTCATCTGGACGAATTACCACAATTTATCAATGTGTTAAAGGGGGAAATGAGTATCGTGGGTCCCCGACCTGAACGCCCCTGTTTTGTGACCGAATTTGCCATCCTGATTCCGGATTATGCCAAACGCTTTGAGGTTAAACCCGGCATTACCGGCGCGGCTCAAATTTATAACGGCTATGACACCTGCCTCAGCGATGTAAAAAAAAAACTTAAATACGAGATTGATTACATGAATCGAAATTCGGTCTGGCTCGATTTAAAACTCATTTTTCTAACCGCGATAACTATTTTCAAACAACAGGATAACAACTAACATTTGTTCGGAAATAAGTAATGAAAAATAAATTGAGGGAGGACCGACATCTTTCTTATGACGGATTCTTTCCAGGCTGTCGTTTCCGGATTCAGCGGAGAAGACCAATCCAGGGCATTTTAAAGGGCATGAAAAGATTTTGGTGCCGATGGTTCATTTTCTTAATATGTCTCCATTGGGTCATTCAAAATGAAACCCTGTTCGCCCAACCGGATTCAAATCAAATCCTTTTTAAATCACGGCCCATTGGCGCCGTCGTCGAGTTGAAGGGAATTCATACAATTATCGGGCAAACGCCCCTTTTTATTAAGCATGAATTAAACGGGCCTTATCAGGTTCGTGTGAATAAAAGTGGATTTGAATCCTGGCAAAAAACGGTGTTTTTTAATCCTCTCACCACCAGGCAATTTGATATTTCTTTAACCCCTAAAACCCGCTGGAAAGCCGTTTTGCGTTCAATGTTAATACCAGGGTGGGGACAATGCTATTCGGAAAGACCCATTAAAGGTGTCGTTGTCGGGGCAACCTTTGGGATAGCGCTGTGTGGGGCAATCATTAATTCAATTCATTATCAAAACAAAGTTACGGCTTATAATGATGCCCTTGCCGAGTTAAATCAAACCAATTTACCGAATGCTGAATATCAACGATTGTGGCAGGGGATACTTAAAAAACAGGAACAGGCGGAGGGTGCATTTAAACGCCAACAAAAATGGTTCTGGATCACCACCGGCCTTTTTATTGGCAACCTGGTCGATGCCTTCATCTTATTTCCGGCACTGTGGGGAAATAACTCAGACGGTCATAAATTTACGCTAACAGTGGAACCAGGCTCTCAATTCAATCGGATGGCGGTTGCAATTAATTTTTAATTTAGGAAAACAATGAAGGGCAAATGGGTAGCAGCAAGAAAAATAGCTTCATCCGGGAAAAACCATTCTTAACGCTTTTTTTAAGGGGAATGATCGGCCTCTTTTTGCTGACGTCAGGCTGCCAAAAGCAACATTCAAATCTTGTTGATTCATACAAGCGAGTTTTACCAGCCCCTGATAATTTAGTCGCCCGGATTAACCAGAATTTGATCGTATTAAATTGGGATTATCCGGACTCACTGACGATTGATTTTTTTCAAGTATTCCGACAAGATTCAATGAGGGCACCCTTTGTCGCGTTGCGTTTTTCAACTACCCGCCAGTTTATTGATAGCACCGTTCAAAATGGGCAGCTTTATGGTTATTGTGTTCAAGCCCAGTGCAATGACGGTCGCTTCAGCCCACGGTCAGAAAAAATTTATGCTACGCCGGCACGTTTCGGCTTAATGATTGAAAATGGTAAACCGTATACCAATCAATTAAATGTCCAGGTACAATTGATAGCACCACCAACCACTGCCGCCGTTTGTCTCAGCCAGATCCCTCACCCTCAAGCTGAGAATTGGCAACCCTTTACAGCTACAATAAACTGGACCTTGACCGCGGGCGATGGCATTAAAAAATTATATGCTCGATTCAAAGACGCACTGGGTAATTTTAATAAAGATTTGATAAGTGACAGTATTTATTTAGATACGAATGCAAACATTTATCACCTGATTGAAAATTCAGGTGGCCGGGTTCTAAGCGCCGGAGACACGCTAAAAATCGCTTTGAACAGCGGCGAAACGCATGGGTTGGCATCGGCCTCAATTGGGTCGTATCCACCAATTTCATTATATGACGATGGCTCGCATGGCGACATTATTGAAAATGACGGTATTTATGAAAATTGGTGGGTGATCTCACCGGGAATTGAAATTTTAAATTCATCGTTGATTGGGCATTTTACCGATCAAGCGGGAAATGCTGTTCAAAACCACAGTCCGGCCAAAATCACCATTCAGAATGCGCCCACACCAATTATGCTGCTGCCCCCGGTTATTTTGGATTCGGCGGTGGTGAAGATGAATTGGTCCCAGAATAATGATCCGGATTTTTATGCCTATTGCCTTTTTAAAGGGAACCAGCCAGATATTCCCTATTCAGAAAAGCCGGATACCGTTATTTTAAATCGTGAGGTCACTAGCTGCGTCGTTCGCCATTTAAAATATGAGCAATCCTATTATTTTAAAATGGTAGTGGTGGATTCATTTGGTTTAAGTGCGGCCAGCAATGAGATTACGGTGACCTTGAGTTCACCACCGGCACCTGAACCAGTATTTTTATATGAACCCACCGACGTCACCGCCCATTCAATTACATTACAATGGACGGTGGCCACAGGAAATCTGTTCGAACGGTATCAAATTGTTATATTGGATTCAGCCACCGCGACGGCACCAAGGCAGATTTTGAAAAATATTTTTAACCGGGGCACCACCACCTGGATGAATAGTCAACTCCAGGAAAACAGTGAATACAATTACCAGGTATTGGTTTATAATACGGTGGGTCGCTCCACCGGAAGTAATATTATCAAGGTGAAAACTAGAGTCGATGAACCGCCACAAGCCGTGGTTTTAGCGCAACCGACAATTTTACATTCCGATAGTATTCGACTAAGTTGGTCCAGGAATTGGGATGATGATTTTGCGGGTTATTATATTTATCGCACCACGCAGTCTCCGGTTGAAATTAAGGGGACCCCCATTACCATTTTAAATACGGCCAACGAAACGCATTATATTGACGTAGGATTAAAAATGAATCGTACTTATTACTATAAAGTGGCGGTTTATGACCGAATGAACAAATACTCGGCCAGTAATGAAGTTGAGGTTCAGCTAAAACCATAAATGAGGAGCCGGGCAACAACTTGAATGAAACCGGAATCAGGGGTCGAAGAAGGGGTGAGACTCAATAAAGTGTTTTTATATGTTACCAAAACTTGTTCAATAATGGCAAAAATACAGATTAAGAATAACCCATTTTTTCTCACTCCGTGAAGCACAGAAGCAGGTAAAAAGCGAAAAAAGAAATCTTGGTTGAGGGAATTGACAAACGGAAAATTAATATCACGGCGGATAATTATTCTTATTATTTTTCTCCTGATTGGAATAATCTTTCAGTCAGGCTTAGTGGCGGATACCGAAGAATATATTATTGGACCCGAAGACGAGCTAGAAATCACTTTTTGGCAAGATCGCATGTTGAACACGACGGTACGGGTGGGCAATGACGGACGAATTGTGATTCCAGTGGTTGGAAGCATGACGGCGGCTGGTTTAAAACCTTCACAACTAAGTCGAAAAATTGTTGAGAAGATTTCGATTTATAACAAAAGTATTACCCAAGCCTCTGTCGTCGTCACTCGCTATGGCAGTAATAAAATCTACATTACGGGTCAGGTGCATCAGCCCGGCAAAAAAACCTTTGAAATCATTCCCAATCTTTGGGATGCCATTTTAGAGGCGGGCGGACCCACCGAAGAAGCCGCATTGAATAATGTGACTGTCATTCGTGGCGAATTTGAAAAAGGGAAAAAGATTGTTATTGATTTACCCCAATATCTGAATAGTGGTGAAATTTCCAAGCTGCCTCCGCTATATAAGGGTGATACTGTATTCATCCCGGCATTACCCAATGCCAGTCCCAATACCCGTCCGGTGTCGCCATTAGCCCGCCAAAAGGTAATTTATATCTACGGTGCCGTTCGTTTGCCCGGTAATTATACGATTAGCGAGGATTTAACCCTTTTCCAGGCACTTGGCCTGGCGGGTAGCATCACCGAACTCGCAGATTTGAGCAAGGTGCGGATTATTTCTCAAAGTGGTTTAACTCCAACCATCACCCTGGTGAATTTAAATGATAATCACCAGTTGGTCGCAACCAAACCGATTCAACTCAATGCGAATGACACCATTATCGTACCCGCCCGACGGTTTAGCGGGAATCCCGGATTCTGGAATCAATTTATACTGGAGATATTAACCACCGGCGCTTCAGTAGCGATAACAATTTTATTATATAATTCATTTTAATCACAAATCTGACAACAGGCATGGACACTCAAAATCAAAAATTGTTGAATTTCCCGGAATACTGGCGGATCGTCCGTCGTCGAAAAAAATATATCATTATTCCGTTTCTGACGATTGCCAGCACCGTCTGCGCCGTAAGTTATTTATTAAAACCAGTGTACGAATCTTCAACCACGCTGTTGATAACCGGGACACAACTTCTTAATCAAAATATGGAGCGCATGTTGCCGGGGGTCACGGTACAACAACACACGGCTAAAATTATCAAGTCAAAAGTCATGAGTCGTACCAATCTGATTGAGTTGATCAATCAAATGAATTTTAAAGATGACGCCGAGCTCCAGGAAGAAGCACGACAACATCAGAAAAAATTTCCGGGATTCACCCTCGACGAAATAATGGATGAATTGCTGCTGGAAAGATTGATGAAATATGTCATCGTCGAAAATACCGGAATTGAGTATGTAAAGATTAAAATTAAAAACAACAATCCGGATCGCGCTTATCAAATGGTCGAACGGTTAACCAAGATTTTCATTGAAAATTCATTAAAAGCTCAGCTGGGAGGTCTGAAACAGGTACAGGAATTTGGCGACGAACAGTTAGAAATTTATCAGAAAAAATTGACGGATGCGGAACGACGCTTACGTGAACACGAGGAGCGGATGAAGGCGAAACAGGTTGAAAATTTTAATTTGTCATCGATTGATTTGAATCATATCAATGTGATGTTGGTTTCCTGTGATATGCAAATTTCAGAAACCCAGGAAAAATTAAAACAAACACTGGCCAGATGCGATTCAGCGGCAGCCGGTATTTCTATTACACGCACCCCCTACGTGGCAAAACTCGCGGAAAGGCTGAATAATCGCTCGGTTGATTTAGCCGAACTCCTGACCCAATTCGATTGGAAAGATCCTAAAGTAATCCGCCTCAACAATGAAATAATTGGCATCAAGGCGGCCATGGGGCAGGAGCTTCATCGAATGGCGCTTGAACAGGGCATCCCGGAAAAACACATTGACATGCTTGTTCAAAAAGAATTGCTTCAATTTGAATTTGATTCTTACTTGCAACAAAAGAACCATTTAAGACAACGCCTCGACCAGTATAAACAACTGGTGACCAGTGATCCATCGAACGATATTATTCGGCAGCGGCTTTTGGAGGAAATAGCCTCTTATCGTGAAATTTATAAAACCCTCATTCAGCAGCGAAATGGCTCGGAAATTAAAAGCGCCCTGCAACGAACTGAAGCCGAATCTCAATTCGAAATTGTTGAACCAGCTTTTCGACCAGTAAAACCGGTCAACTCCAAACGGCTCCAATTATTAATAATAGGATTGGGAATGGGGCTCATGGTCGGAATTGCCATCGCTTTTATTCTTGAATACCTCAATAATGCCTTTAAAAATGTTGAGGATGCAGAAAGTTATTTAGAATTAGTGGTATTGGGTACCATTCCCAAAATGGAGATGCGAGTCATTTCATCGAAAGCATTCAATCGCTGAAAGGATTTAACTATTTTGTCCTGACATCAAGCGATGAGGTGATGAGGGGTGAGAACGCGATCGAAAAAGTAGCTTCGCTTCATCAAATGTCAGATATTTCATCAACTCGGGGAGACTCAGCAGCATTATGATACCCATTAGTTACAGCGAAATATTAAAATCAAAAAGATACAAATATCTATTGCAGACGTCGACCAATGGGTTTTCAAATAAAATTGTAAGCACCATTTTTCGTGAAGGGACCGTTGTTGCCTCGAAAAACATGAATCACCGAACGGGTCTCCCTGAAGTGGAATTACAAAAGGTTACTGAACAATTCCATCAGCAACAAAAAGCAGAATTAGAATTATTATTTAACCTGGCCCAAAAATTTGACGGCAACACAAATCAAAAAATCATCGAATTGATCGGCAAGGTCTTTCTTCGAAAGAATTTTATCAATGAAGCAATTCACCTGTTTGAACGCTTTTTAGAAGAGCATGATCAGGAGCACTCAATTTTTTTTTATTTAGGTGAAGCCCATTTCCGGAATAAAGACTTTCAATCCGCCGGCGAAGCATTTTTAAAAGCGGTTTCATTAAAACCAGAATTTGCGGATTATCAAAACAGACTGGGACTGGCTTATCTCGGGCAGGGCGCTTGTAAACAAGCCATGAATGCTTTTAACCAGGCCATTGAAATCAATGTTTATTATGCCGCCGCTTATTTTCATTGCGGATTAACCTATATCAAAAACGCAATTGTTCGTGATGATTATGAATTAAGCATTGATCTGGAAGCCAAAGCAACCCACGCGTTGGAATATGCCTCGCAGTTAAACCCGGCTTACAAGCGAGCAGAATATATTGAAGGATTAGCCGCTTTAAAAAACAAAAATTATGAGGAAGCCCTGGGAAAATTTCAAATGGCTGAGACCGCGATCGAATTGCCAGACCCGCGTCAACTGGTGGAAAGTTTTTATCTCAAGTTGATCAGTAATAAAGAACAAATTGATGTGGTCTTTATCTGGGATTATATCAAAGAGCTGAACCTGCTCATGAAAAAATATCCGAGTTATGCCGATCTCTATAATGATTTAGGCATCGCCTATTGCATTTTGGGCGCTCATTTTCAAAAAGAAGCGGCGAACTATTTTGATAAAGCGTTACAACGGAATTCTGAATATTTCAAGGCCCGTAAAAATAAAAAATTAGTGGCCAATGAAAATCGTGGCCTGGAATATCTCATTGATACCTTATTAAATCTGGACTATGATCAATCATCAACAAAAAGAAAAGCATTAACTATTCAATTTTTTTAAATCAGGGGAGAAAGGGACACTTTGCCATTTCAGCGGAAGAAGCGGTTACCGATTTTTTCATATTATTCTGAAGAATTGCCCGAATCAATTGAATTTCAGCGAACTTATTCCCGATTAAAAAATGCCGTTCCCAATGCTCAAATTAACAATTTGATTGTCACCAGCGCCACAAAGGGCGAAGGCAAAAGCACCACCTCAGCCTTTCTGGCAATCACCATTTCCAAATACCAATTAACGGAAACCCTTTTGGTTGACTTTGACTTACGAAATCCAAAGTTACATCAAATATTTGATGTTGAAAAAGAAAACGGCGTGGGGGAAATAATTGAGGGGAAAAAAGCCGCGAAAGCATGTTTTAAAAAGACACCATTGTCAAGTCTAAAAATATTAACCTGCGGCAACATCACCGAACCGTTTGCCAACATTTTTGACGTGAAGCGGATTAAAAAATTTTTCGATGAAATCAAATTCTACTTTAATACCATCATTATTGATTCGGCACCGGTGATTGCCGTCAGTGATGCCCTCATTTTAAGCACTGAAACCGACGGCGTTGTTCTGGTTGTACGGGCCGGAACGACCCCGCGTGAAGTTGTCAAACGTGCCCGTAACCTGATTCTTGATGCGGGTGCGCAAATTTTGGGAGTGGTTCTGAATGACATGGAAGAGGTACTCCCCAATTATTATAAATATGATTATTATGCCTAATATTACAACGTTGAGTTAAATCGACGAAGAATCCTATTAAATCCGTCAATTGACGGATTAGTATGAATTTATCAATATCGACTTAACGTTGTAGTACTAACCAGCTCTTCGGAAAAAGGGGGATTATTAAAAAGCGTGAGCGGATTCATCCAAAAAAAGTTCATTCACTGGGCGATTACCCATCATCACAATAAAATGGTGATGGGTTTACTGACATTCACTTCGCCACAACGATTCCTGAAATCGATTTTCCGGGCCAATCAGAATCGACCGGTTTGTTGGGGGAAACAGGCGTGTCTGACGCTTTCATTTGATTGTGATTATGAAGAAGATGTCGCGGCTTTTCCGGAATTACTATCGATTTTAAAAAATTATTCGTTTAAAGCCAGTTTCGCTTGTGTTGGTAATTGGATTGAACGCTTTCCCGAGGCTCATCTTCAATTACTTTTGAATGATCATGAAATTGTGAACCACACCTATTCCCATCCGGATAATGAAGTGTTAAATCCGGGCCGTAAATTTAAGACGCTGCCGTTGTCCGAAAAATATCAGGAAATTGAACGCTGTCATCAAGTCTGTCGTCAATACCTGAACTATGAACCAATCGGTTGCCGGATCCCCCATTTCCGCAATTTATTTACCCCTGACATTTATGGTTTATTACAAAAAGCGTGTTATCGGTATTCTTCCTCCACCTGGTTGACGAACACCTTGAGTGGTGGTTATCCCTTTCAGGCCGAAAAATCGATCTGGGAATTTCCTTTAACGACGTGCCCGAAACATCCTTTTACGGTTTTTGACACCTGGCATTCATTTCGTTCGCCTCGCTGGATTTATCGACTGGGGCATCGAACGGAGAATGCTTATCTCGAGCTTTTTCAAAAGCTCATTGATTGGGGTATTGAAACCGGCTCTTATATTAATGTTTATCTCGATCCCCTTGACATTCCCCGAATGAAAAATTTCATTCGGATATGCGATTATATTGCCGCCAGGTCTGACCACCTGTGTGTGTTACGCTACCAGGATTTGATTGATCTTTTGGATGAAATGGAAGCGATAGCGAAGGAGCAGAACCAACTTAAAACGTGAGAAGAAGTAAATTCATGCGAACCAAAATTATGCTTATTTTCGGGACCCGCCCGGAAACGATCAAAATGGCACCCCTGATCAGAGAAATTGGGAAGCGAAGTCGATTATTTGAACCGATCGTCGTGGTAACCGCGCAACACCGTGAAATTCTTGATCAACCACTACAGCTTTTTGGCATTACACCGCATTATGATTTAAATATCATGACGAAGGCTCAAAGTTTGTTTAGTATTTCGACCAAAGCCCTGAACGGCCTCGAAAAAATCCTGACCGACGTCCGTCCGCATTTGGTACTGGTTCAGGGCGACACAACCACGACTTTCGTGGGCAGTTTAGCTGCCTATTATATGAAAATCGCAGTGGGTCATGTAGAGGCCGGTTTACGCACCAATAATAAATACAATCCGTTTCCGGAAGAAATTAATCGACAGCTTACCACGGCAGTGGCCGAATTCCACTTTGTCCCCACGACAACGGCCCGGGATAGTTTGTTAAAAGAAGGAATTGATCCGGAAAAAATTTTTTTAACCGGCAACACGGTTATTGACGCCTTATATCTGATTCTGGAAGAGGAATGCCAATTCAGCGATCCCAAACTGCAGGAACTTGATTTCGAAAAAAATAAGGTCATTTTGTTAACCACCCATCGTCGGGAGAGTTTTGGCAAGCCAATCCAAGAAATCATGAAGGCCGTTGAAATTTTAATTAAAATGAACGAGAATCTGGTTATTATCTTCCCGATTCATTATAATCCAAATGTCAGAGAAGCCGCTGTTAAAAATTTAAAAAGTCTTGACCGAATTATTCTGGTTGAACCACTGGATTATAAACAGTTCGTTCATTTAATGGCACGGGCATATTTAATTTTAACCGATTCCGGGGGCATACAGGAAGAAGCGACGGCCCTGGGTAAACCCACGCTTATTTTACGCGAGACTACCGAACGACTGGAGGGGGTTAAAGCCGGAACGACGAAACTCGTGGGAACCGATATTACCCGAATTGTGCAGGAAACAATGGCCTTACTGAATGACCAACGCCACTATCAAAAAATGGGACGAATGACCACGATTTATGGTGACGGAACAGCCGCTCCGAAGATTCTGGATATTATTGAACAACATTTACCCCGACTCACTCAGCACAAAACATCAAAAAAAGATTTCAAAATAGTCCCCCCCACTCTTGATTTCCCGGGCTTGGAATTCAAGGGAAAAATAAAAAATATCCTCACGGTAAATGTCGAAGACCTGGGAATTTTTAATCAACAAGAAATTATATTGGATATTTTAAAAACGCTCGAATTTTTGGAAGAAAAAAACACCCGTGCCACCTTCTTTGTCTATGGTTGGCTGGCTGAACAGTATCCCGAACTCATAGTAACGATTCGCGAACGCGGACATGAAGTTTCGGCCCAGGGCTACTCCAGTGTCCTGGTTTACCGCCAGACACCGACCCAATTTCGAGAAGATTTGAAACGAACGATTGACATTCTGGAAACGATCATTCAGGCTCCCGTACTCGGTTTCCGCGCACCCTCATATTCAATCATTCGAGAAAGTATCTGGGCCTGGGATATTTTGCTCGAGCTGGGCATTCATTATGATTCAAGCGTGTTTCCGGTGAAACACGACCAATACGGCATTCCCACTGCGCCGCGTTTCCCGTTTGTGGTTAATATTAATAAAAATGGTGGCTTGATTGAATTCCCGCTGTCCACCATCAAGGTGCTGCGTGAGAATATTTCCATTGCAGGCGGCGGGTATCTCCGATATTATCCCTATTGGTTCGTGAAACAGGGAATAAAAAGCATTAATGCGCTGGAAAAACCGGCAATTATTTACCTGCGAACCTGGGAAATGAATCCCCAATCATTTAATAAAGGGAATCGATTACTGGGTTCATTTCGGAAAACGGCCAGCTTTGATGTGATGCGCAACCGAATTACCCGACTGGTAGAAGATTTTGAATTTGTACCATTTTGCGACTTAATTGGTTATTCCGAAGGAGCACGCTGGTATGATCCTGTAAATTAATTTTATAACATTGAATTGATTTGGACTAATCGCAAAAATATTGGCCTGAGATTACAAGTGGATTGAATAGAGACTGGTTTTTACTGAGAGGCATCTTAAGGGGGGATTCATGAACTTCATTTTTCCGTACATGGCGCGCTGGAAGGCGATTAACTGGACGCGTTATCATCAGATCCTGACGAAACTGGCACAACTGGGTCATCAAGTCCACGTATTTGAACCACCTGGTCAGAAATCTGATGAAACAAATTACCTGGAGATTGATGTTGATACACCAGAAAATTTTTTTCTGCACGAGATTGAACTCAATAATTTTATCTGGCAAACGCAGTGGCCATTGAATAAGCTCGTGAAAAAAGGTTATTACAGTCTGGCCATTGTTCCCAAAATTCGCCAGTTCATCCAACAATACCAAATTGACGTCATGTTGCTCTACAATATCCCCCAATACCCTCTGCTAAATGTGGGTAATTGTTCGATCATCTTCGACTTTGCCGATGATTACATCGAAATGTTGAAGCAAGAACTCGGTGCGCTCAGTAAAATGCAGATTTTACGGGTCGGGAATTACCTGTTGCAGCAAATGATCGATCGTTCACAACGCACGCTGGCCGTTTCCACGGTCCTGATGCAACAATTGAATCATAAAGCGCGGCTGCTACCCAATGGTGTTGATCTGGATCAATTTATAATTGGTAGCGGTCAGGACCTGGCCGTACGTTACCCCAAACCGGTGATTGGATTTATTGGCTCATTTGAATATTTTATTGATTTTGAACTCATTTTAAAAACTGCCGCTCGTTTGCCGGAAACCACTTTTCTACTGGTGGGGTCTGGCCGTCAAACGTCATACTTGAAACAACGAATCGAACAGCAGCGCCTGTCCAATGTCATTTTAACCGGCGGGATTCCGCATTATCAAATTAGTAAATATATTGATGTAATGGATATTTGTTTAAATATTTTTATGAAAACACCGGTTGCTCATCGCGCCTGTCCCATCAAGCTGTTTGAATACCTGGCCATGAAAAAGCCGGTTATCAGTACCCGACTGGAGGAAATTTTAAATATTGATGAAGGTTATTTATGGTATGCCGATACGGCAGAGGAATTAACTCAGACCATTCAAAAAATACTTGGCGGTGAAATTCAGATAGAAGCCTACATCGAGAAGGGTTATCAGGCTGTAAAAAATAGATATAACTGGGATATGATCGCCCGGGATTTTGTTCAGATTGTCGAAGAACTCACCGTTCAGTGTTAATTAAAAATCCCGGAGTGCGACGCCTTTATGCGTCGCTTGCCGTCTGAGAGTAATAAGGACATTAAACTCCACATTATATTATTTCGATGGGGGGAATTGAAATTTTAATCCGACAGCTACCTTTTAAGTTAATCTAAATTGCTGGTCATCATTCACCGGCAAAATTTGTAAAAAATATTTTCTAGATTTATGGGTCAAATACTAGCGATTCGTCATTTTTTCAGGTCCAATCCGCTGCGCCTGAAAATAGTTGAGATTACCAAGACCATTTGCCTGTGGGCAGGCATTCTGCTGTTCTCGTTGATATTGGGGCATTCGTTCTTAAAAAACGATGTATTATTCATCGGTATTATCATGTTCTTGTCGGTGGTGGCAAGTATTAACTGGCCATTTTTCAGTATCGTTTTGTTGGTGCTATTAGCGATCGTTCAGCCGGGCTTACTTAATGAAACCATCGAAATGTTTCGCCCCTTTTTTCTGATCTCAGGGGCCACTTTTCTAAGCTGGTTTTTAGGATTCACCACACGCCATCTGAAAAAATGGATTCGAATGCCGCAGGCTTATTGTGTATTAGGATTATGGTTCGCCGAAACCTTTGGTACCTTGCACATCGCCTGGCTTGATTATACCGTTGAAACTTTTATGCTGTGGCTCAAAATAAATATCATTTTTTTTCTGGTGGCCGTTTTATCAATCTCGGAGAAAAAAGTACGATTTATTATGTGGGCGACTGTCTGGGGAGCCGCTTTTGTTGCCCTATTTGCCCTGGATATTTATTTTCATCATCCGGAAAAAATGTTAGAGGGGCGGCTGGGCTCGTATGGAATGTATGAAAATGCCAATGATCTGGCATTGATTATGGTTGTCACCTGGCCACTGATCTTTAAGCTCATCGAAATCGAATGTTCCCTGCTGACCGCCACAATTTTGACTTTGATTTTAGGCCTGAATACCGTCGTCTTGCTGCTTACGATCTCGCGAGGCGGACTTATCGGTTTGATGACCGTTGGTTTCCTTTGCCTCTGGACCTGCAGCAAGCTCACCAAAAAGCAGCGTTTGTTCATTGTGGGAATTGCATTATTGGTAGCAATAATTGCAATGCCAATTCTACTGGCCCAACGCGGTGAAGAAAGCGGCTTTGACGCCGAAGACGAATCGGCCAGCCATCGAATTTTGGCCTGGGAGGCCGGTGGTCGAATTCTGCTGGCTTATCCCACCGGGATTGGCTATAACTGTTTTATGGATTTCGGTTCAGGTTTTGGTGCCCCCGGCAATTTACAGCCCCACAATACACCCGTAAAAATTGCGGCGGAAGGCGGGTTCATCGGTATTACCTGCTATATTATTATGATCTTTCTGACGCTGTACCAGTTATTAAAATTGGAATTCGTATTTAAAGAAAAAAAATCAGTGCTCTTGGTGGGCATTACCCAGGCCTTACGGATTGCCCTGATTGGCTTTCTCGTGAACACGTCTTTCTCCCAAAAAGAGGTTGAGTGGGTGTTTTACATTATTCTTGGCTTAAGTTGTGCTGTTTGGAATTTTTCTCAGACAATTCTTCATCCAGAGGCAGGGGGTGAAAAAATTTAAGAGGTACACTATTCCATTATTACAAAATAAACCTTAACGAGTATATTTTTATCTCACCCCTAAACCAAAGTAAATATCAATTGAAAGTGTACGAAGGATTTTAAATTATTAATGAACTGGAAAAAGAAGTTTGTCAGTCACGTATCGCTCTACTTTATTGGTGAAATACTCAAAATCGTTGCCAGCTTAATCTCATTTCCGATTTTCGCCCGTATTTTAACCCGGGCAGAATACGGTATTATGCACATCGTCACCATGACGGTGGAATTATTTATTTTATTTGGTGCGGCGGGATTACGACCCGCGTTATTTCGTTTTTATAGTCAATATGAAAAAAAGTCCGTCGCTTTAGCCGGGCAACTCTTTGCAACCCTATTCTGGGCTACGCTGGGAATCTCCAGCCTGGGCATTGTCATCCTGAATCTGGTGAGGATGCTGCCTTTGCCCCGGGCGATTCCGGTTGAAGCAACCCAGTTATTAAGTCTGGCGGCGGTACTCATTCTTTTTCGGACCACAACCGAACTTATTTTTGCCTGGCTGCGAATTCATGAAAAACCCGTGCTCTTTCTGGTGGGATGTGTCAGTCAACGCTATTCCGGAATGCTACTGGCCATTTATTTTATCGTTTATGTCAAGCTCCGTTTGGATGGGTTCTATCGGGGGATTGTGCTGGGTGAAGGGATTGTTTTTCTGGCTTTGGTGAGTTTTATTCTTTTTCAGTACAAAAGTAAAATATTCCAATTCTCGAAAAAAATCTTTACGGATTGTGCACGTTATGGTTTTCCGCTGGTGGGGCAAAATTTTTCTAATTTCTTAAACAGTGTCGGTGACCGCTACATTATTCTGTTCTTTCGGGGCGAAGTCGCCGTGGGAATTTATAGTATTGGCTATTGTCTGGCCGATTATATCAAAGCCCTCTTTGTGGACACGCTGGAAGCGGCGTTAGTCCCCATGACCATGAATATTGCCGCGAAACAGGGTGAGACTCAGACCAAGAGCTTTTTGACCGATTATTTTTCACTTTACAGTTTGATTGCATTTCCGGTTATTTTCGGATTAATCGCGGTTGCCAAAGACGCGATTGTGGTGATTGCCTCCAGCAAGTTTTTGGAATCCACTTCAATTGTCGGCTATGTTATTGTTGGTGTGATGTTGGGAGGGAGCTTTTTCCCGGTAACAATCGGACTTCATTTGAAAAAGAAAACTCCCGTTATTGCGAAAATTATGCTTTACGCCGGATCGCTGAATATTCTTTTAAATCTGTTTATGGTGCCACTGTGGGGAATCACCGGTGCCGCCATCGCAACCTTATTAAGTTGTCTTTTTCAAATTATCTATGGTCATTTTAAATCGTCGGTGCATTTAAAGGTTCAACACAATCTGAAATTTTATTTCCTATGCATTGTTTGTGCCGGTTTAATGTTTCTGACGATCAAGTTGCTCCCCTTCGGAGAGACGATAAATATCCTGACATTAGTGCTAAAAATTTTAACGGGGGTCATTGTCTATTTTGGTTTGCTCTTAGGACTTGATCAAACCAGCCGTAACCGACTTAAATTTGTATGGAAAAAAATTTTCAATCGATGAATTATGTATACTCTCGGTGGCTATCTCGGCCAATTATTGGCGGGTTTTAACCTGGCTTTGGTAATTATTACCTATGCCATTGTTTATTATCAAAAATTCAAAGCCAGCCAAAAACAACAGCAGGACGCGCGTGAAAAACGTCTCCAGGAATTGCATCGGCGAACCTTTAAAAATTATTTCAAGGATGATGAGCAAGATTAAAATTTTACATCTCCTGCCCTCATTGGAAATTGGGGGGATGGAAAACGCCCTGGTAAATTTGATCAATGGAATGGATGCGACAATTTTTGAAAACGCTATTTTTTGTTTTAATAGTGACAACCAGGCCAATACCCTCCAGGAACGCATTATTGACAAAAATATTCGGATTTATCATTACAAAAAACGGGAAGGCGTGGAATATTCCCTGATCATCCGCACGTCACGGATTTTAAAAAAAGAAGCGGCGGACATTATTCACACTCGCAATTTTGCCGCGCTTCTTTATGGTGCCGCTGCCGCCCATCTTGCCGGAATCCACGGCGTGGTTGCCGACATTCGGGGGTGCATTCCGGCCGACCAGGGTCTCAAAAGCAAAAAATTATCATTTTTGGTATCTAAATTTGTCGCCGTCTCCCAGGGCGTGAAACGGCTGCTGGCGAATGATTATAAAATTGATGAACACAAAATCAAGACGATTTACAACGGTGTGGATTTCCGCCATTTTCGTAATTCGCCCGAAAAGGCGAAATACCGTGCCCAGATCGGGCTTGCTCCCGCTGATTGGGTCATTGGCTCGGTGGGACGCCTGGAGCCGGTAAAAGATTATCCGACTCTGCTGAAAGCCATTGCCCCCTTAATCCAACAGCATCCGCCGATGAAATTAATTTTAGTGGGAGACGGTAGTCAAGGGCCAGCCCTGAAACAACTGGCGCAGTCGCTTGAAATTACCACCAACGTGAAATTCCTGGGGTACCAACAAAATATACTCCCCTTTCTCAAGTGTATGGACGTCTTTGCCTTAACGTCGATCTCGGAAGGCTTATCGAATGTCTTACTCGAAGCAATGGCCTGTTCATTGCCCATTGTTGCCACAGATGTCGGGGGTAATCCCGAGATAGTTGTGGAAGGTGAATCCGGATTTTTGGTCGCCAGCGGGGCCGTCCCTGCCTTGACCGAAAAAATCGAATTGCTATTCCGACAGCCCGATTTAGCCAAAAGAATGGGACAAACCGGTCTTCAGATTGTGGAACAACAATTCAGCATTGAAAAAATGGTAGCGGGGTATCAACAACTTTATATTGATTTAATCCAGGTATGAAACTGTTAATACTGAGTAAAATATTTCCCAATTCCAGGCAGCCAACACTCGGCACCTTTGTACTCGATGAAACTATTGAACTGGCAAAATTACATGAGGTGCGCGTGGTCGCGCCGGTGCCCTGGTTTCCGCCACTCAAGCCACTGAAAAAGTGGTACTTATTTTCACAGATACCTGAACAGGAGACCATTAATCAACTAGCAGTCGCCCACCCCCGCTATTTTATTTTACCAAAAGTGGGACGCCGTTTTTATGGTTACAGCTATATTCAGGGAATAAAAAAAACAATAGCGCGAATTTGGGCCGAATACCCGTTTGACCTGATTATCGCGCATTATGCTTATCCGTACGGGTACGCAGCCACCTATTTTCAAAGAAAATACAATCGACCTTTATTATTAAAAGTTCATGGCTCCGATATCAATGTGGACCTGAACTATGCTTCCCGTCGCTCCGGTGCCCTCACCGCTTTGCGTCGGGCCACTCGGCTGGTGGTGGTAAGTCAGGCTTTGCGGGAAAAAGTGATTCAATTGGGCATTCCGGCTGAAAAGTTGAGTGTCATTTACAATGGAATTAACCAGGCGGCCTTCCGGGTGATGGATCAAACGGAATGTCGCCATAAACTGAAGCTGGCATCAGACCGGCGATATTTACTTTTTGTGGGGAATTTAGTCCCGGTGAAAGGCATTTCGGTGTTGCTCGAGGCATTTGAACGGCTAATCCGACAGCAAAAAAATAATCTGACTTTGCTCATACTGGGTAGCGGAGACCTCCGTCAACAAATACTGAATCAAATTCAGCAGAAAGGACTCACGCAGCAGGTTCAGTTACTGGGCGCCCAATCCCACGAACAGATTCCGCTGTGGATGAATGCGTGCGATGTGCTGTGCTTGAGTAGTTTTCATGAAGGCTATCCCACAGTGTTGATTGAAGCCCAGGCCTGCGGTTTACCCATCGTGGCTACCAATGTCGGTGGGGTGTCCGAAATCATTAAAAATGGAGATCTGGAACGAATCGTCCCTCCGGGGAATGCACTGACCTTTAGCAGGGCGCTAAGTGACCTTTTGAATTTAGTAGAAAAGAATTCATTAATCCGTGCTTCTCGTTATCAACGCTCCTGGCAGGATGTTGTGAGCGATATGAATCAACTTTTTCTTGATTTGCAGAGAGATTAAATGAGTATATCCTCGACTCAATTTAACTTGATAATCATTTCAACCACTTAAAACGGAGTAGACCGTAACTTCATGACTGAAAATATTATCTATTTTTCTTCAGATGAATGGGAAGGGTGTCTGAAGACCAGTCAATATCATATTGCGCGGGATCTGGCGAAACACTGCAAAGTACTTTATGTGAATTCAATCGGATTAAGAGCGCCCAGAGCATCGAAGGGCGATTTCAACAAAATCAGGAATAAACTGAAGCAGTGGCTCAGAGGCATTCAGTCGGTTGATTTTAATTTATTCGTGATTACACCAATTGTGCTGCCATTCCACCGTTTCCATTGGGTGCAAATACTTAATCGATGGTTACTAATTGCCTTTATTAAATACTGTCAATTTAAATTAGCTTTAACCAAACCGGCGCTAATTACATTTCTGCCGAACGTGGTGCATCTGGTAGGGGCATTTGGTGAAAAAAAAGTGATTTATTATTGCGCCGATCAGATGTCGTCATTTAAAGGAGTGCCGCAAGCGGTGATCAAGGCAATGGAAGAAAAGCTTTTACGACAGGCAGATTTGGTTTTTGCTACCTCCAGAAAGTTGTTCGAAGACAAAAAAAAATATAATCCCAACACCCATTATTTGCCCCACGGGGTTGATTTTGCGCTTTTCAATCAGGCACAAAATCCGGAAACGAAAATTCCCGACGATATCGCTCGGATTAAACCACCGATCATTGGTTTTTTCGGCTTAATTTCACCGGATTGGATTGATTATGATCTGGTCGAATTTCTGGCCGAAGCTCATCCGGAGTGGTCATTCGTTTTCATCGGAAAAATTGACGATGAAATTCCGACAGCAATTTTACAATTGAAAAATATTCATTTTTTCGGGCCCAAACCGTACCCGGAATTACCGTTTTATTTAAAGGCTTTTAATGTAGCCATTGTGCCTTTTGTAAAAAGTGAATTAACCCATTACTGCAACCCAATTAAGGTGAAAGAATATCTGGCCGCCGGTAAACCGGTGGTGTCGGTTGATTTGAACCAACTTCATGAGTTGAATTCAGTGATAGAAATAGGGGTTGATTATCATGATTATCTGGCGCGCACTGAAAAAGCACTCCGCGAAGATGATCCGGAAAAAATTGAATCCCGAATAAATTATGTGAAAAATGAGACCTGGGCGGGACGCGTAGCAGTCATTCTTAGGTTAATGACCAAATGAAGAAGTAGTGAAAGTCAGGGAATGTCCTAACAACTTTAAAATTTAACGAAAGGGGGAATTTAGAACAATGTCATTTTTTATTTATTAAGTGATTAAAGAACTTCCAGGCGGTAGAAAATTTATATGAATAATGATTTCACACTCTTTTTAAAGGATTGAACACACGTTACATTTTTAAAAAGTAATCACCTTTATTATTTAGTCCAGAAGTATTTTAGGAGGTGAGATTAAATAACTTTCCCAATTGTAATAATGGTGTCAAATAAAAATAACACCTTACCGGTTTAGGATGAGGAAGTTATATTATCTCACCTCCTTATCAAATTTAAATAATGAAGGGCTAACACTAGAAACAATACATCAGGGAGTTATGGGATGATTCAGGGGAAAGATATTTTATATTTCGCAAGCGATGATTGGGCCACCGGTGTAAAGAGCGGTTCGGTACAGATAGCGCTGACACTGGCCAAAGCCAATCGAGTATTGTACATCAATCTGACAGGACCCCACCTCACCCCATTCATCTCAATTCAGGCAATGCGCCAGATTTACACCCGGTTCAGCCGATATGCTGCGGGCTTGAACCAGGTCGCGCCCAATCTCTGGACTTTAACCCCGCTGACTCTGCCCGTTCAGAGTTCGCCGTTGATCTGGAAAATCAATGCGATCTGGCTCGGGTTGTATTTAAAACAGATTTTAAAAAAATTAGAAATGAAGCGTCCACTTTTCTGGTCATTATTACCGCAGACGGTTCATCTGATTGGCAAATTTAATGAATCCGGGGTAATTTATTGTTGCGTAAATGAATATTCACAGGTTAATCGTGTGCCCATCGAAACCCTGCGGCAACAGCAAAAACAGATGATTCGAAAGAGTGATTATATTTTTGCCGCTTCAAAAGAACTATATCAACTGCACAAAAATAGCAAGAAGCACTTTTATTATCTGCCACCCGGCGTTGATATCCAGCATTTTCGCCAGGCGCAACATCCGGACCTGGCCGTTCCGGCGGCCATCCAGGGAATTCCCCCCCCGATTATCGGATTTTACGGAATCTTTGGTCAGTGGATTGATTGTGAATTGCTTTTCCAGGCGGCTTATCAAAATCCACAGTGGTCTTTTGTTTTCCTGGGCAAAATAGAAGTCAATGTAAGTCAACTGAAGCTGCTGAAAAATATCCATTTTTTAGGACCACAAGCATTTGCGGATATTCCGAAATTCGCCAGGATGTTCGACGTGGCGATTATTCCTTTTGTACTGAATGAATATACCCGATTTGTGAATCCGGTAAAATTACGGGAATATCTGATCGCCGGTTTACCAGTGGTATCAACCCGATTCCCAGCAGTGGAACAATTAAAGAATCTGGTGTACCTTGCCGATGATACTAGCGATTTTATTCGTAAAATCGGACGTGCGCTGGCTGAAAATGGGCCAGTGGCACCAGCGAAAAGAATTAAATACATCGAGAAAGAATCGTGGCAATCACGGATGGAACAAATTTCTCAAATTATTATCAATGGAGGATATAAAATTTGACTTATGTGCTAATTTATGGACTGGTTGGAATCCTGTTGTTTATCCCCTTCATCTTAGTTTTGTATTATGGTTATGTACTTTGGTTTAAGAAAAGTGGCCGGATCTGGCTAATCCCTTATTTGAAATACAAAAAGAAACAAAAAAAAATCATCGCCGATTCAGGTCAACTCAAACATATTATTTTTATCTTTGTTGATCATTTTGAACCTTTTAATGAGAAAGCCTCAAAACGCGAGGCCTGGGACCGGGTTAAGTTCTGGTTGTATGAATATCCAAACTTGATCAAGGGTCACCAGGATGCCGATGGAAGACCCCCGCAACACACCTGGTTTTATCCGTGTGAACAGGATTTAACCTTTTTGGCCGACTTGTCAAAATTGTGTTTTCGGGGGCTCGGTGAAGTCGAAATTCATTTGCATCACCATAATGATACTTCGGAGCGCCTCACACACAAACTGGAACGGTATAAAAGTGAATTCAGTAAACGGGGGGCGAATATCACCGCCGAACAAACACCAAAAATGCTTTTCGGCTTTATTCACGGAAATTGGGCTCTGGACAATTCACATCCCAGAGGCCTTTGGTGCGGCGTGAATGACGAAATAACGATTTTACAGAAGGCCGGCTGTTACGCCGATTTTACTCTGCCCTCGGTGCCGAGTCCCACTCAGACCAAAAAAATAAATAGTATTTATTACGCCAAAGATAATCCACACAAACCAAAGTCACACAATGATGGCAAAGATGCTCGCGTGGGTTTTCGAAATCGACAGGATTTCCTGATCATTCAGGGGCCGCTGGCCATCTATAAAAATCAATCAAACGGACGGTGGCGGCCCGTTATTGAAAATGGGGAGATTTCAAATACCAATCCACCCACCAAAAAACGGATTGACGAATGGATTAAAACCAATATTCATATTGAGGGGCGACCGGAATGGATTTTTGTGAAAGTGCACACCCACGGCGCGCACCCTCGTAATCGCGAAGCCCTGTTTGGGAAACAGATTCGCGAAATGTTTACCTATCTGGAAACACATTATAATGATGGTAACAAGTATAAATTACATTACGTGACGAGCAGGGAGGCTTATAACATTATTAAGGCGGCTGAGGATAATAAAACTGGCGACCCGGCGATTTACCGTGATTATATTATTCCGCCGTATGCCAATACCCGCATTAAAACAAACGTGTTATATGAATTGATTTCCTATTCAAAGACCTGGCTAGAAATTAAAAATCTACAGCCATATCGAAAATGTATTTTCTGGATCAAGAAAGGTCAGTTAGAAAAAATCGAGGGCTATATTGCCCGGCTGAAACTGGTACGTAGCTTTGAAAACAAAACCATCACCTTAACCGTATTCGGAAACCGAATGATTTACTTTAATATCCGTACATCCAGACCAATCCGACAGGTAGATAATGGGGTTATTATTCACCGACGAAAAATGCGGGGATTTTTTATTTCCAGTATTAAATCATTCATCAAACCGAACGAAACCAATGAAATTGTGATCCAATGGTAACTTATCATTGGCACTAACCAGATCGAAAAACAAATTTGCATTTGTTTTACGTTTCTGAAATTCACTCGCAAACCCTTTTAGAATAATTTTCATTGAAATCAGCTTTTCTCGTTCAATGACTATTTTAAAAGGGTTTTTTATTGCCCTGAAAGGACTTACCCGGTTGGATTCAATAACCTTGTCCGGCAGACTTTTTTTTCCGTTTAAAATTAATGAGTTATCATTATGAAAAGAACCATTTATTCGCCCCCACACCCGCCACGAAAACGCTTTACGTTTACGGTCATTAAGTTTGTTTATTCAGTTTGACAAAAATTGGCATTGGTTTTGTATAAAGTACTAACAAAAACAAAACACAATTTAGTTATTAAAAATTGGAATTTCACCTTGACACCAAAATTGAATAAACGGTTTAGTTACAACAGTCTTTTACACTGGATTCGATGGATGACGGTTATTTTTATTTTGATTTTTACACTCCTGACGGTTTACACCATTCATCAAATTAAAAAGACTGTTTATTATACCCAAAAAATCGAAACGAATTGAAATAAATAAGTTGCGGAGGATGATTAAAATGAAATCAGTTAAAGGTTTTTTTAAAATAAATTTTATATTCTGGATCCTTTCCAGTGTCGTCCTGGTCACGATTGCTCTGGCGAAAGATTATGAATTTGTGGTTCATTACAATGAAAAAGTCAATATGGCCCCGATTGAAATTGTCGATTTCGATAGTGTAATCAGCATGGATGGAATTGAATTGCACTGGCTGGTTTATCTACCGGGCACCCCCACTCAGGTAGAAGTTGAACGCAGCCGGAATAATATTGATTACAGCCTGGTCGATATGGTTTATGGTAGTGTCATCGACTCCCAGACCGTGAAATTTGTTTATTACGAATTCAATTCACCGCGCGGTGGCTATTATTACCGCTTAAAAAGCATCCCCCATCCAGGGATTGTGCGTTATTCCAAGCCGGTCTTCATTAATGCTGAACCAGAAATTCAGCCCGTTCTGGAGCAAAATACGCCCAATCCGTTTAATCCCTGTACCAATATTCAATTTCGACTGGCCTCCCCCAACAAAGTCAGTCTGCGTGTTTATAATATCTTAGGGCAGCAAATAAATACATTAATGGATGGTTTCTTTGAAAGTGGCCTCTACACCGTGCAATGGAGTGGCCGGGATGACACTGGCCGTGATGTCACCGGTGGCGTTTACTTCTATCAAATCTTAATCGGACATTACGCCGAAACCCGCCGCATGATTTTAGTCCGTTAGTCTACCCTCCCATTTTTTATATAGATTCATGGCTACTTGCGAACCCGATGAAAGGAAGGTGTGTGGCAGCACCTTCCTTTTCTTTTTGGTGATTGTTTATTGAAAAAGTTCGAAGGAAGTCGGGAATTCATTAATCAATTCATTACAATTATCGACATCAATCAGGTACCTTTCAAAAAACTAATAATCGGTATTAATTGCCACAAACTAAAAGTGTTAACTGCCAAAATAAAAAAATTATGCCTTGATTTTTAAGAAAATATTTTGTATAATCCCAGACCAAATTTGAGACAATTGGAAAGCAAATTAATCGATTCATAATAAAATCCAGATGGGAGGCGTTATGGCCAAGCGATGTGAAATATGTGGAAAAAGACCTTCGGTGGGGCATCATGTCAGCCATGCTCACAATTTAACCAAACGCCGTTGGCTCCCCAATTTACACCGGGTGCGGGCAATTGTCGACGGAACCCCCCGGCGAATTCAGGTCTGTACCCGCTGTATTCGTAGTGGGAAGGTAGTGAAACCGTCCAAACCCACCAAAGCTGTGGCAACTGGCTAAATCAAGGTTAGTAAAACTTAAGAAAATCCAGGAAGAGGCACCTTTTCAGGTGCTTTTTTTTTGCTTCGAAAGGCCGGTTAAATTTTTGGGGTGAGCTCAATCTCATTCCCGGAAACGGTATCCTTGCGTTCGCTTTTTCTGGTAAGTCTTAAAAGGTAATTAATATAGCGGCGCTTGGCCATTTGATAAATCGGCAACTCAATCCGAAAAGTCGTTCCACAATAAAGTCCATCACTAAACACCGTAACTTTGCCACCGTGGTATCGAATAATCTCCCGTACCCAATAAAGCCCCAAACCGGTGCCCTTCACATTCGGTATATTGGAGTGATTAATCCGATAAAATTTATTGAAGATTTTTTTCTGCCCTTTTGGCTGAATGCCAATTCCCTGATCGATAAATTCGAAAATACATTTTTTAGCCGTGGTTTTCAAATGAATCACTAATTTTAGCTCGTTCTGACTATATTTAATCGCATTGTCAATTAAATTATCAAAAACAATTTTAAAAGCATTCCGGTCGATTACACAGTAACAGGAAACACTGCCGGTAATGGTTATAGCACCCGGAGGCAGCTTATACTGTTCAATCGCTTCGTCAATCAAATTTGTGGTTAATTTTTCCACGGCATGAACATGAAAATCATGGGCTATTTTTTTCTGTTCCAGCGCTGAGAGCTTTAAAATGGAGTTAATGAGATTATTTAGCCTTTGGGTGTCTTTGAGCATGAGAGAAATAAATTTTTGTTGCTGATCAGGTGGAACCTGGCGTAGATTCAACGTATCCAAATATAATTGAATCGAAGCCAGCGGTGATTTCAATTCATGTGTGACATTGGCGATGAAATTATCATAAAGCTTGTTCAGATTTTGTTGTCGATTTAAATAAATAAATATTAAATAAATTCCCACCAGAATGGCTGCCAGTAAAACCAATCCCACTACTAACGAAAACACATTGATACTTTTTGATGCAAGTTGGGGCGAGATCCGGTCCCCCACCGTTTGGAAAATAATATAATTAGAAATATACCAGTAAATCCAGAGCCCTACCAGCGAAATCCAGGCCAATTGGGCCGACACAAAAATAATAACCGGATGAAAAATTACGCTTCTTACTCGCATTTCCAGGCCACAGTTTTACATTTCTTTTACAATACTTTATCTAAAATTATTGTATATTTATTTAGCCTAAAATTCACAAAGATGAATATACGAAATTTATCCAAAAAATCAAGCTTTTCTCTTTCAGAAAAGTATGAAGGCCGTCAGTCGGCGGTTTCACCTGAAGGAGAAAAAAAACTCGATGAGAATTCGATCGGATTGTCTTGTACCACCTTTAATTACAATTACTTTTTTAAAGTGAACAAGTCCAGAAACAACAAAATAAGAAGGAATGATTAAAATGAAAATTTTATTAATTTATCCCGAAACACCCACAACCTTCTGGAGTTTTCAAAATGCGCTTAAATTTGTCTCTAAAAAGTCATCCGAACCCCCACTGGGTTTGTTAACCGTGGCCGCGATGCTGCCAGAAGCCTGGGAGAAAAAACTCATTGATATGAATGTGAGTCGACTCACCGATAAAGCGATTCTTTGGGCGGATTATGTTTTTATCAGTGGCATGAATGTGCATTTAAAATCACTCCGGGAGGTGATAAAACGGTGTAATCAATTGGGGGTGAAAGTCGTGGCGGGGGGACCTTTTTGTACCACTGATTATCAGAAGCTGGAAGGGGTCGATCATTTTGTACTCAATGAAGCTGAGATTACGTTGCCTGAATTCATTCAAGACCTGGAAAATGGCTGCCCCCAACCGATTTATACGTCTACAGAGTTCCCGGACATTTCATTAACACCGATTCCTTTGTGGGATTTACTGGATCAAAAAAAATATGCTTCAATGAGTGTGCAATACTCACGGGGTTGCCCCTACAATTGTGAATTTTGTAGTATTACGTTTTTAAACGGCCGCACACCGCGCACGAAAAGCAAGACCCAATTTATAGCCGAATTGGAATCGCTTTATCAAAGCGGGTGGCGAGGGTCTGTTTTTATTGTTGATGACAATTTTATCGGGAATAAGAAAAAATTAAAACAGGAAATTTTACCGGTGCTAATTGAATGGTCGCAAACACATAAATATCCCTTTAGCTTCACCACCGAAGTGTCAATCAATCTGGCTGATGATGAGGAATTGGTCAAACTCATGGTTCAAGCCGGTTTTGAACACACTTTTGTTGGCATTGAAACGCCCAATGACGCCAGTCTGGATGAATGTGGTAAATCTCAGAATCGAAAACGGGACCTGGTTGATTCAGTTAAAAAATTACAACGCTGCGGTTTAAATGTGTCAGGAGGATTTATTGTCGGATTTGATCATGATCCACCCACTATTTTTGAGCAACAAATAAAATTCATCCAGCAAAGCGGCATTGTAACGGCAATGGTAGGCCTGTTGAATGCACCGTCGGGCACCCGCCTTTTTCAGCGCTTGAAAAAAGAAAACCGATTGCTTGATATTATGAGTGGCGATAACATGGATGGTTCAATGAATTTTATTCCGATAATGAGTCCTCATAAATTAAAAGAAGGTTATAAACAGATTCTGCAAACTATTTATGCCCCTAAAGCCTATTATGAACGCGTGAAAACTTTTCTCCAGGAATATCAATTGCCTTTTAAAAAACCTCATCGATTAACCTGGTGCGATTTCAAAGCTTTCATTCGCTCGATCTGGATTATTGGTATTTTAGAAAAAGGTAAACGATTTTTCTGGCAGCTCTTTTTCTTCAGTCTTTTTAAGTGTCCGGAAAAATTTCACCTTACTATTACGATGTCAATTTACGGATTTCATTTTCGCCGGGTGGTTGAAACCCTGTAATGTACCGGGTCGGTATTTTAAATGTTAGCACCCTCCAAAAAATAAACCGCCGATTTCACAGATGACACAGATTTTTTGTCGCTGGTGATTGTGAAATCGGCGGTGATAATTGTTATGGTTTATTTTGTAATATTAAATTTATAAACTACGGTTCATTACCTATCAGCGAGGCAACAGGGGAAAGCTTTCGTGGACTGACCCGAAAACCTCCACAGTCTGCCGTTCACGCCTTTTCTTCGGAAATCAATTTCTGAAATTCTTCTTCTTCCAGCACTTCTTTCGACAGCAATTCCTGGGCGACTTTTGTCAACAACGGTTTTCTGGCTGTTAGAAAATCCAGTACTTTTGTAACTGATCACGGGCATAAATATTCGTCACGCAATGATATTGTTTTCCAGAAAAGCGCCTTAAGTGAGTCGGTACTGATTCATTATTCTATAATCAAAATTATCATTCGTTTTTTCTCCGTGAGACTCTGATTTCTCCGTTTCTCCTTGTAAAAAAAGGTTTAGGTTAACGGCAATCGTCTACTGACAGTTCTCAGCGTGATTCTTAAAACTTTTTTCAGTCCTGTGATTTGTAATCGTAGAATAACCTTTTTATTCATTCCCGTTCTCTTAACTATTTTGCCAAACGTAGGCAATCAAATAATACCACAGAATCATTCGGGGAATTCGACCCAACGTTGCCAGTGCAAATTTATTAAAATTCATCCGAAATATCCCGGCCAGCCAACAAACGGTAGAGAAGGGGAGTGGAGAAATGGCGGCTAAGATGACGGCACCCACACCAAAGCGTTGAAACAAGTGCTCCCCCCGTTGTTGATAAGAATGAACTGCTCTCTGAACCCATTTCCACCGGCCGAAACGGCTCCCAATCCAGTAGCCGCTTAAACCGCCCAACACCGAAGCGACACAAATTAAAACCACTCCCCACATTTGATACTTGCCACTGGCCACCAGAATCCCCAGAAAGAAATCAGGCGTAGCCGGTACGATGAATGTATCAACCAGATAAACATCCAGAAACAAGCCTGCCAGTCCGAATTTTTGAATAAATAATTGTCCGCCAGCTTCTAACTCAGTTTGTAAAAATCGTTTGGCCAGATAAACAATGATGATTAAAAGCACTATCGCAGCGACTGTTTTCATAATCGCTTGCAGCAAATCTCGCGTACGGGTATTCTGAAGACTGTTCATTCATTTTTCTCAGGAAGACTTTTTTAAATAGCGCCGGTTTCTCCGGTGACTCAATTCCGCTGTACTGGGGAGAAATGGGATTCGAAATAATTAGTATTCGTCTGCCGGCGCAACATAAGTAAAACACGGTGAAGTACTCATTTTCAACAGGATTGGATTCAAATTTCGACCTCGTCCCGGATGACTCTCAATTAATAAATTTAAAATGAGAATATAAAACATAAAAATGATGGTTGATAATTTTTTGTCATTCAATCCTGGTAATTCGACGGTTTCACACAGCCAGTTTTGCCTTACAATCGCTTGCAGGTTCCAATCGGTTTTGGAAGCGATTAAGTTGCGAAATGCCCGCCTGGTGCGTTTCAAGGCGCGTCGAATCCGAAAATGAGGGACACCTTTTAATTTGGAGAGTCCCGCCAAAATTGTTACCGCAGCTAAATCCGCCAATAGCCAGTTTGCTTCGTCCGAACTGAAATGACCGTTTTTTTGTTGCAAAGACAGGATTGAGTGAATCATTGGCCGCGGATAGGGCACTTGCCTTTTTAAAAAAAAGTAAAGCTGAGTTCGAAAGAACGCATCGATTAATCCGGTGCAATCGGTCGCCACCGCTCCGGGTAACCAGAATCCAGTTTGCGGATTCGCCCGGGCATCACAGCAATTTAAAAAGAAATCGATGGCCGTGTCGTCAAGCAGTCCATCCTGAAAAGCTTTGAGCAACACACTCCCGGTGTACAATACCCGTTTCCCACTCTGAATCGCATCTTGTGGGGAAAGCGTCGTTTGTTCCAGAAATTGGGCGTGGCGGGCAAACCAGTCTTCGGTGTACGTTCGCTCGACAAACTGGCGGGAGGCATAAAGCGGGTATTTTAAATCGCGATCGAATTCCTGTAAAGTTATAAGCGCCAGGGCCGTGTTGGTCAATTCACTATATTCAGAGGCAGATGCCTCCAATTGAAAACTGCCATTTGTTTTTTGGGCCTCACGAATGCTTTGTAACCACAAGTGCCGTTGAGCCTCTGGCAAAATCGTTTCTGTCCCCAGCAGTTTTTGCAATTGGATTAAATAAAAAAATTGAAGGAGGGTGTTAGCATTCTCTTCCGGTGGATTTCCAGGTTGCCCTTGCAAAAAATTGACTAAGGCGACTTGAACTGCCTGGTTTAATGTTTGTGTTGGCATCATTCGGTCTAAATTTAATTTTAAGGAAGCTGAACTTCCTTTTTCGTTCGAGAAGATTGATAAATGGCCAGAATTAATTCAACTGACTTACGGGCACTTTCCCCGGTTACCATTGGTTCTCGGTCGGTTTCAATGGCCTCAATCATGTCAGCTACGTGCCGAATATGTCCCAGCACACCAATATCACGGGGATCAGCCACCGCTCCGGCTTGTTGTTCTCCGGATTCAATCTCGATGTCTTTCGCCCGCTCATCATCGCCGGTAGTTACGGCCCAGCGAGTGATTTCAGATTCTTTGTAAATAATGGTTCCGAGTTTGCCGTTCAATTCAATGCGCGTTTCCTCGCCCGGATTAACCGACGTTGTGCCTTCCAGCACACCGAGGGCGCCATTTTTATAGCGGAGCATGGCCAGCGCGGTATCTTCCACCTTAATCTGACGCACGGCCGTGAGGCACCGGCCATAAACCGTATCCACATCGCCCATGAGCCACAGCAACAAATCAATGCCGTGAATTCCCTGGTTCATCAGAGCACCGCCCCCGTCTAGTTCCCAGGTCCCCCGCCAATCAGCACTATTATAATAAGCTTGTGACCGATAATATTTCAGGTAAACATCCCCCAGCACCATTTTACCTAGAAGTTGTTCGTTCATCGCCTGTTTCACTTTTTGAGTCGAATCATAAGTACGCCGTTGAAAAATACCGGCCAATTTGATCCGATTTTTCTCGGCCACCTCAATCATTCGATCAATTTTGTCTAAAGTAATATCTAAAGGTTTTTCACAAAGAATATGTTTCCCGGCGTTAGCGGCCGCAATCGCCATTTCACTGTGCACCCCCGAGGGAGTACAAATACAAACGACATCGACACGTGAGTCTTGAATAAGCTCGTGAAAGTCAAGATAAGGCGCTGGATTCTCTCCGTATTCCGCACAAAACTGTTTCACTTTTTCCGGGATGATATCGCACGCCGCGACCAGTTCAGCTTTTTCATT
>Ga0180438_10000789_pt1 | contig 57908 bp, 47 predicted proteins | sample SS_ome_12_FD_132455 | JGI IMG/M metagenome (GOLD analysis project Ga0180438, IMG submission 132455) | Hypersaline lake sediment archaeal communities from the Salton Sea, California, USA - SS_3_D_2 metaG | ecosystem: Environmental > Aquatic > Non-marine Saline and Alkaline > Hypersaline >... | reverse complement strand
GGGCGGATCATGCCCTACTGTGCCTCAAGGACTTTGCGCCAGCAAGCCCGCCTCCCGCAGCAGGCTCTCGATGGTGAACTCCACCCCGGCGACCAGGTGCCCTAGCACGGCAACGGCCAGGACCACCACCACCAACTGGACCACAGGCAACAGCAGGCTTCGCCAACCGCTCAGCTTATGGGCTTCGACGCCAGCTATCCAGGTAGCCACGAAAAACACGATACCGGTGATGAGTCTGACCAGGACGGATAGCGCTGGCACAAGGCCAAGCAACTCGAGCAGGTACACGACGTGCGCAAAACCCACACCCCGCAGCGTAGCCGTGTAGCTGCCTGAGCCGCCGAGCAGTCTTCCTGCACCAAACACGACCAGGGTACTGAGGAGCCACCCGAGAATGCGACCGATCGCAGAGGATGCCATGCCAAGGGCGTTGGTTCCACTGACCATGCCAGCCACCAGCGAGGCTAGTACGGCAAGAAGTAGCGCGGGACCGGTCATGTACGGATCCCGTACCACTTCACGGAAGGCAGAGCGTTGCAGCGTGAAGACGCGCAGGGCACGTGAGACCCACGTTCGCACGTCCCGCACGCCCTCGAGCAAGGTCTCCGGCGCCCAGGCATTCACCGGATGTACCTCAGATGCGGTGGGCTCCTTCTCAAGTTCGGTCACGGGCTGGCCGCGTCGCGCATTAAGGACGGCGAACAGATCGGCCGAGTTGGTGATCTCGGGTACTTCCATGTCCCCGGGGTGGAAGAGGAAGGCGTCGGTCTGCTCGCCGCCCAGGCCTCCGTGGTTGCCGATCAGTTCCTCCATGGCTGCCACCGTGCCATCGGCATAGACTGTGCTGTTGACGATCAGGTCGCCGGCGTGGGGAAAGTCGGCCACGCGGCGCACCTGTGCGGCGCGAAGCTCCACGTCGCCGTACGGCACCAGGGGATCCTCGCCCGTGACCTCGCCCGTGTGCAAGTCGCGGGCACCCTGTCTGCCAAAGACGACCGGATCACCGTCATCCCCATAGGCCACCACGAAACCCACACCTTCGTGCTGCACCAGTGCATCGACCAGGCCTGGATAGGCGGTGTTTATCTCGGTTAGCCCGACCTTGCGCGGGTAGAGGTCAAAGTAGACCTGGGCCAGGTTGCCGCTGCCGCAGACGGTTACCTCGGCCGTAGGTCCGATCTCGGCCGGTGCACGCTGTTCGGCGCCTTGCTGCAGGTACTTCTGGGCGCGCCCCACCACAGCACGGCCCACATTGCCACCCATACCCTGCTCCTGGACGTTCTCCAGTTCGGCAGCCATGGCGATCACCGAGATGGTGCCATCATCTCCGCCAAAGGTCTGTGCGATGCGGGTACCGTGGGGGAGTTGTTCCTCGATGAACTCCTTGAGATCGTAGTCATAGCGTTGTTTGAACGTCGCGCCAAAGGACTGGCCATGATCCGACAGCAGGACCAGATCGTAGGGACGCGGGGCCTTCCGGGCGATGACGCTCCGGACGTGAGCGATGACCTGGTCGTAGTGGCGCAACACGCCAAAGGCGTCGCTCGACCAGGGGCCCGAATGGTGCGCCACCTCGTCGTACCCCGGCCACGTGACATAAAGAGCTGGGGTCCCGCGGATGATGTCGAGACTGGTCAGATAGGTCGCGATGTCGCGCATCATGACGGTGGTTGCTGCCCGCAACAGGGGATAGGCCCGGTGCAGGCGATTCAAGCGGGGTTGCTCGCCCCGCATCCGCTGCCTGAATCCCTGCCACAGTTCCAGCAGCGCGTCGCCAAAGAACAACACCAGCGTTCGAAGGAAAAAGTAAGGGTTCAGCATCAGCAGGTAGATGTCCTCGGCACGTCGTCGTTTCTCGTCCGCATCCCCGCTGCGCAGGTCGGCAAGGGTCAGCAGCGACTTTTGTGCGTCGCCATTCATCATGTTGTTGATGCTCGAGCCTCCGCGCAGCAGGCCGTTTCCCTTGGCGTAGCGGGCGTTGATCAGTGGCGCGTCGTTGCCCGATGCCATCAGCTTGCCCAAGTCCTTGTCGTACCAGCGAAAGGCCGGGATGTCGAAATTGTCGCCGAACAGGATGCCGGACTGACAGGCCGACGTCTGCGACGGCAGGCCGCAGTCTATGTGAGAGAGCACATAGCCCTCCTCCTTCACCATCTCGTTCAGCGTGGGCATGATCCCGTCCTTCAGGGCCTTTTGCATGTGCCAGTAGCTCAGGCCATCGATCTCCATCATCACCAACCCACGCCCGGTCTCCTCACCCGTGGCAAAGGAGCGCCGTTTCGCTAGGCGCTCCACCAGTCCCTCGTAGAAAGATCCCTCGTCGTCAATGGTCAAAAAGGTGGTAATCACCGTATTGACCAGGGCCAGCAGCAGGCCGCTAACAAAGGCGACGAGCACGTTGGCGATTTCAAAGCCCGGCACCAGGCTCGACACAATAAGCAGGACCACCGTGTTGACGAAAAACCCGATGAGGGACACGGCGATCAAGCCCAGGGGGAGGGCCAGCAGCAGGATGATGGGCCGGATCAGCATATTGACCACGCCAAGCAGCAGCGCGGCTGCCCCCGCCACCACCAGCACCGTCTGGTCCTCCGCTGACTCGATCCCGAAGCCTGGTAGGATGGTGGCCGTCACCAACAACGAGATGGCATCCACGATCCAGAGGATGATCAGGCGGTAGGTGGCTCGGGCGACTTCCCTCAGAGCGGGCATGAGCTCTCCCTGTGTCAGCTCAGAACTTGCCGGAACCTATCCTCCACCTCTGTTGGGAACGAGGTGTAGTACACCTGGCCCTCGAACGGTTCCAGGGCATCGATCGCCTCTTCGGGATCCACCTCGCGGATCATCACAAAGAGTGCGCTTGTACCTGCGCCCATGGCCTCGCTCACGTCGTTGATAAACCGCTGGTCAATCCCGAGGTTGGCCAGATCGCCGCCCAGCGCCCCGCCAACCGCCCCTACAAGCAGGCCACCGATAGGGCCCCCCAGCGTGAAGCCGATGAGCAAGCCAAGGAGGCCTCCGCCCAGTGCGCCGATCTTCATGCCACGGTCGATCTCATTCTTGACGTGGATGGCACCGTCTTGGTCTTTTACAACCACAGCCGAATCGTCGAGGCGGACCAGGTGCTCGTCCTGCGCCTGGTGCAGGACCTCTCGGACCTTTCCTGCTTTTTCGAGGTCGTCAAAGGTGATCACAAGTAGGTAAGACATTGGGTTATCCTTTCCTTTCGCTCCAAGCTCGTTGCGGCTTACAGTCTACCGCACACCGTTGGAATAGTCTATCACACTTCCTGGCGCCCCGCAACTCGGCTGGCCGGTTGCCGGCGCCAAACTCGCACTCACGACGTCTGCTCTGGTTCAAGGTACCAGCGGCCGTATGCCTGGACCAGCAGCAGCACCCCGAATTGCACCAAGGCCGTCACCGTGGCACTGAACTGGTCGAGGTAGAAGGACAGCAGGATCACGCCGGTTAGCGACAGCAGTAAGGCGAGAGAGGCCGCATAGATCCCCTGACGTTCTTTGCCTTTGGCCAAGAAGACTATCGAGGCGAGGGCGATGAGCCCAACTATGCCTTCCATCGCCATGCGCAGGTAGAACCAGAAGCGGCTGCCAGCCGTCTGCACATCATTCTGCGTCACCAGCCACGTCAGCAGTCGGTAACCAGCAGTGTCCGGCGCCACAATCAAGAGCAATGGCAGTACGATAGCTACAACCATCCCCAGACCCAGCACAGCCATGGCCACCAGGATGGCGACGCGGTGCGGCCGGTGCCCGAAACGGCGCCCCCAGCGTTCCACTGCCGCCTCCCACCGCTTCCACAGGCTGGGCTTGGCTGGCAAAAGCGGGATATCCGTCTCTTGCAGGTAAGTTCGCAGCGTCATGGCCAGGCCGGCTACGTGGGGTTGGTCGGATTGCTGGGCAGCCTCAAGTCGCACCATCAGCGTGTCCAGTTCCCGGGTGTCGAGATTGTTGTCCAGAAGTTCGCCCAGGTTGGACAACGCCCGGTACATCTCGGCCCGCGGTTCTGGATTGTCCGTACGGCGTACCACCAGCAGCAGCAGAACCATGAGCAGAAAGAATGCATAGATCACGGGTGCGGCTGGCGGGAAGAAATAATCATTCTGCTGGGTGATGAATTTGCCCACCTCGTCAACAAAGAGCCCGGCGCCTACTCCGCTCAATACGGCGCTTAGGTTCCGCGCCCAGCGGTTGGCTAGGATCAGGGGGAGGATCACCGCTATGAGCAGTGCCAACCCTCCCCATAAAGCGTGGGCAATGTGCAGCACACTGTTGCCGAGCTGGGGGTAGCCGGCAAGTTCTAGGAACAGGCGTGTGATGATGACCGAACCGGCAAAGCTCGCGAGAGTCAGTAGCAGATAAGTCTCTGCGTGCGCGCGTTCGACGGCGGCACGGTCCGTGCGTTGGACGTCCTTCATGCGCGTTATCTTCTCCTATCTGCGAATACTGCTTCTCCTCCCGATTGACTGGTGGAACCGGCGCGCTCCGATCATGATGGCCCTTTGGCGCAGTCTAGTCGGTCTTGAGATAGAATTCCAGCCGAAAGCTCAGAACTTTTTGCCGGATCTGGATGGTCATCTCCCTGTCCACAACGAAAGAGATGTCCTGCTCGACCTGTCGGTACCGGGTAGCCTCGATTCTCATCAGGTGCTCGCCTGTCTCCAGGTAGATGGTTTCGGACTGGATGCCATAACTGGGCGCAAAGTTTCCCACAAAATGGCCGTCCACATAGATCCGAAAGTCATAGAACCGGCCCGTCAGGAAGGGGGCTTTGAGGATGGTCACTGGGTGCAACTCTGGTTTTCTTCCCACGCCAATCAGCTCCTCTGAGAAACACTGCTGTCACGCCAGGTGACCAGACCTTGAACCGGCTACGATCCAAGCGCCGGCCACACCATCTCCACCCGTCGCGAGAGCCATTGGCGTAACCCCCAGGTTACGCCGAGCAGAACCAGCAATCCCAGGACGACGTAGAAAAGGGTGCCAGCGGGCGCTGTCGCAGCCAACAGGTATGGGATGAGCGCTATCACTCCCGTCACCAGACCATAGGTGACAGTGCCTATCAGGTTGTACAAGCCCGCTTTCTGCGTCGTCATGCGGCGCGGATCCTCCCAGTCCAACCTGACATAGATCGAGCCGATCGAGGTAGACACGGTCAACAGGCCATAGCCCATGATCAGCAGGCACAACCAGGCATAGGGCATCCACAGCAGGCTGTACGCTACCAGGAACCGGCCGGCGACCAGCAGAAGGCTAACCACGATCGAGTATGGAACCACGACGCCAAGTATCTTGCTTGCCAGTACCTGCCGCGCACTGACGGGTGCCGCTTTGAGCACATTGAATGCCCTGCCCTCCAGGGCCAGGGCATTGATGGCTGCCCGGTTGAACATCCCCCAGCCGGCAAAGAGCACCACGCCGGAGACGATCACGCCTGGGCTCACCAGCGCCGAGAACCAGGCAGGACCTGGGAACGCACCTGCAGACTGCGACAGGGACAGGAGGCCATCATCCCGGTTGGGGCGCAGCACGATGAAGGCAAAGAAAGCGGCCACCAGGACCCCACTGAACAACGTCGCAACCTGGCGCGAGTCCCGCAGCCGTAACAGCCAATCCTTAAAGGCAAGGGTGGCATCGAGGGAGCTGCTGCCGAACAAGCCCGCACCCTCTTCAAAACCCCGCCGGGCCATGCCCGAACTCTGCATGCGCAGCCAGCCGGACAGATACAGCCGGTCGGCGAGCAGGGCTGTGACGGCGAATAGTCCAACCGTGATCATCAGGTAGACGGCGATCCCGCCCAGTGCTAGGGAAACCTGGCCATGTCCCAGCTCCACGAGCCCGCGACCAGCCCACATGGAAGGCAAGGGCAATTGCCCGATGGTATCGAACACGCCCGCCAGCGCCTGCGCCGATTGCGGGTCAATCTGCTCGCCGTCGCCCATCAAACGCGGCACCTGGATCCCGACCGCCAAAAGCATGCCCAGGACAATGTACACCGCGCCCAGGTGCTCCTTGAGCCTTCTTGGCGGAAGGACACGCACCAGGAGCATCGCGATCAAGGCGCCGACCGAAAGGCCAAACAGGGGGGATACCAGCAAGAGCACTGTGCCGCCAGCATAGTAGGAGGCGCCCATCCCCGTGCCGATGCCGTAGGTCAGGAGCGCCGGCGCGCTGAGTGCGAGCAGGATGATCGTCATCGATGGCAGGCGGCCCAGCAACTTGGCCGTCATCACCGCCTTGGAATCGACAGGCGCTACCAGTAACCGTTCCAAATCACCGCTCAGGAACAGGGCTGCCAATGCCTGGTTGAATCCCGTGAAGAGAAGCCCCAGCAGCAGCAGCGTGAACAGCAGGCCCGGAACAAGTCCTTCGGCAAGGGCGAATGGTGTGCCAGGAGCCGTTACCAACTGTCCTGCAAAGTAGCCCAGGAAACCGGAGAACGCGGCGAAGGCCAGCCCGGTCAGATAGTAGGCTGCGCGCGCGGCCACTGGCAATCCTCCGCGGTCCCGCCGGTCTATCCGCCAATAGAGACGCAGCAGCAGCGCTGTGTCACGCATCATTGGCTAGTTCCTGCACCATGGCGTCTACGTCGCTGCCGCCGGTCAGCTTTAAAAAGATCTCCTCCAGGGAATCGTCTCGTCCCTGCATCCGGCGCAGCTCTTCGACCTTGGCGTCAGCGATGAGCTGCCCCTTGTCGATGATGATCAGCCTGTCGCACATGTTCTCGGCGATCTCGAGAATATGGGTCGAAAAGAACACCGAGTTGCCGCTGTCCCGGCGCTGGATCATCAGGTCCTTGATCAGGCGCGCCGACCGCGGGTCCAAACCCGCTGTGGGCTCGTCCATGAAGGTGATCCTGGGATCGTGGATCAAGGCCCCGGCGATGGCCACCTTTTGTTGCATGCCATGGCTAAAGCCTTCTAGGTAATTGCCAGACACGTCGGTCAGATCGAACAGGGCCAGCATGCGCTTGATGCGGTCCTCGGCGAGAGCACGGGGCACCCGGTAGAGTTGGCCCATGAACCGCAGATATTCGAGGGCTTTGAGCTTGCCGTAGAGGTTTGGCGTATCGGGCACAAAGCCGATGACGGCCTTGGCCTCCAGCGGAGCGGCCTGTATGTCGTGTCCGTCGATCAGGGCGGTCCCGCCATCCGGTTTCAGCAGGCCAGTCAGCAGCTTGATGGTCGTCGTCTTGCCCGCACCGTTGGGCCCCAAAAAGCCCACGATTTCCCCAGCTTGCACCGTGAAATCGATGCCAGCAACTGCGGCTAGATCGCCATAGTGCTTGCGCAAGCCACGTACTTCGATCAGATTGTTCATCCTCTACGTACCAGACCAGGCGTCCACAACCCATGCAATGCACCGTGCGAGCAAGCTCGCATTGTGCATTCGATCTACCTTCGGCCAAAGATGAGGTTCACAATAGCCAGAAGGATCACCGCGCCCACTACGGCGACGACAAAGCTGGCCAGGTTGAAGCCGATGTCAAAACCTCCAGTAAACAGGCTGACGATGGCTCCGCCGATAAAAGCCCCGATCACGCCGACCGCGATGTTCACCAGACAGCCCATCTGGTCGTCCCGGCCTACGATCTTGCTGGCAATCCAGCCAGCAACCGCACCAAAGATCACCCACGCAACGAGTCCCATAGCTTTCTCCTTCCGTTCACTGTATATTGAACAACGATCCCTTCGCTACTCGCAGGGATCATAGTCCTCGCCCAGGATAACGAGCAAGTCTGCTTGCACGCCGTCTGCCGGTTGCCCCGCGTCCGGCTGCCGGCTCACGTTCTCTGGCCTGACTTCCAGCAATTGGGTCAATAGTGCCAGCGCTTCTGGCTTGTCTTCGAACACCACGATCTCCGTCTTTGCATAGTCCGAACGGTCCGCCGGGCCTGTATCCAAGATCTTGAGCCCCCCCCAGCCCAACTGGTCCGCCGCGATCAATTCCAACTGGGGACGCTGGGTCCCGTTCCACACCTGGATACGAGCCCCTTCATTCGCCACTTGGTCCTCATCACTCTCGGGAGGTGCGTACAGGCTCGCCACAAGCGGCCCGATCTTTTCCGGAATGGGCAGCAGTACACTGGCACCTTCGGGCGTCATCCAATCCTGAACATAGTTGCGGCCAATGTAGCGGCTACGGATGCGCTGGGGCTGGAGATCCAGGGCGACAGGGGCCAGCGCCACGACATCGCCCAGGCTGAGATCCGTGTAGAAATTGTCCTTGAGGGCAGACCACAGCCCCGGGATCCTGGGTAGGATGTCGGTGCTCTTGAACTGATTCCACACCGCCTTGAGGAATTGCTGCTGCCGGCCTGACCGATCAAAGTCGCTGTCTCCCCGGCGGGTGCGGACGTAGCGCAGAGCTGTCTCTCCATCCAGGTGATGAACCCCCGGCTCAAGGATCATCTCTTGTTCGCCCTCGGAAGTAGGTGCCTTGTAGCGGAGGTTGGTTCGGCAGGGCACTACCATGTCCACGCCGCCCAATTCGTCCACCACGCGGACAAAACCGTCATAGTTGACCCGTACATAGTTGTCGATGGGGATGCCCAGGTTCTCCTCGATGGTGCGTGCCAGCAATCCTGGCCCTCTGCCCTCGGGATACTTATTGCGGGCCCCGATGCGAAAGGCCGTGTTGATCCGGCCCCAGCCATGGGTCGGGATGTAGACCCACAGATCCCGGGGGATGGACAGCAACGAAACCTGCTTGGTCTTGCGGTTGACCACGGCGACGATAAGCGAGTCGGTATTCACATCCAGGGCATAATTCCTGTCGCTGCCGATGAGCAGGATGTGGATGATGTCCTTGGTAAAGGCGGTCGTGGGCACTGGGGAGGGATTGGGATCGAGGGTCGGAGCCGGGCTGGGTGTGCTGGAATTCGTCGGCGTGGGCGAGGGTGTGCCAGTCGCGGTAGCCGTCGCGCTTGGGCTCGGCGTAGCCGAAGGCCCAGAGTTCGTCGTCGAGTTGACAGCGCTGGCGGTTGCCTCCGCATCCACCGTTGGGGTACTCGTGGGTGGGTTGGGTGTCTCGGTCGGCGCAGTCGTGGGCAGCGGAGTGAGGCTGGGAGAGGGACTGGGCGTCAGGCTGGAGGTGGTTGTTGGCAGGGCGCTGGAGACATCCGTCGGCGTGGGGCTCCGGCTGCAGCCCACCAGGGTGCTAAAACAGATCATCAAGAATAGGGCGGTTGCCACTGCAGACCCCGTGCGCTTGCCTGGGCTACCTCGCTCAGGTTGCTCCAGATTATGGTTTGTATTCACGTGTGTCGTTCTCGCCAAAGTAGATGTCGTACCATCCAGAAAAATGAGATGAAATGGGATTGGGTCGGTTTCCTCGCCTTGGGGCCGACCGTGGGGCGGATTATAGCACGAAAGAGGCCAAATGTGAAGTATGGGACCCGGAGAGAGCAAGGCGCAAGCAAGAGCCGCCCCTGCTTTTCACGGGGGCGGCCATAGACTCAGGTCTGGCTGTCATGCAAAGGTGGCTAAGCGGCTCCTGGAAACGAGATCCGGAATGACGTGCCGAATCTTCTGTCCACTGCGATCGAACCTCCGAGCTGCTGCGTGAGCATAGCCACCAACCGCATCCCCAACGATCGGGGGTTGTCCAGCTCCACGTTCGGCGGCAGACCCACCCCGTTGTCGCCGACAAACAGGAGGAGCCGGCCCTCCGCCTTCCGGCACAGTCCGATTCGGATCACAGGTCCCTCGTCGCGCCTTGAGGAACCATCGTGTCCCCTGGGGAAGGCGTACTTGAGGGCATTCGACACCAGCTCGTTGATGATCAACCCGCAGGGAATGGCCGTGTCCAGGTTCAGACCCACACTCTCGACCTGGACATCGATGTTGACGCCCGGGGCCTGGCCCGCATAGATCCCGTCCAGGTGCCTCACGATGCCCTTTATGTATTGGGAGACGTCGACACTGGCCAGGTCATGGGATTGGTATAACCTCTCGTGGACCAGGGCCATCGTTTTCACGCGGTTGCGGCTGTCCTGGAGCACGGCCTCTGCTGCTGGGTTCCGGGTAGACAGGGACTGCATGTCGAGCAAGCTGGAAACCAATTGGAGGTTGTTCTTGACCCGGTGATGGACCTCTTGCAGGAGCACCTCTTTTTCCTGGAGCGCCACGCGCAGTTGCGATTCCACGCGCACCCGCTCCTCGATCTCCTCCCTCAGGGCCTCATTCACCCCTGCCAGGGTGAACGTGCGTTCTGCCACCAGTTCCTCGAGGTGCTCGCGGTACGTTCGCAACTCGTCCTCGGCCCGTTTTCGCTCGACGATGTGTCCCCATTCGCGCAGGGCCCGTCTTGCGACGTGGGGCATGCTGGCCAGGTTCACTGGCGACTTGACCACATAGTCCAGTGCGCCGGCCTTGATCGCTTCCACTGCTGTTTGCTCGCTGCCACGGCTGCTCATGAGGACCACAGGTACCGAGGGCTCTTTCCCGTGCCCGGGCAGCAGCTCTGTTCCCCTGCCGTCGGCCAGCAGCCAGGCAGTGATGATCAGATCTACCGGCTGCTCGGCCAGGCATGCCCTGGCGCCGGCCAGGTTCTCTCTTAAAATCACCTGGACCTGGGGATCTTCTACCGCAAAGGCTCTGCACAACAGCTCGGCATGAGTCGGGTCATCCTCAATCAACAGGATCTTCGCTGCCTGTTCGTCCATAGTCCTCTCCCTGTTCGGTAGGGTCCTCCAGCGCTGGCATGGTGAAGGTGAAGGTGGAACCTTTCCCCGGCTCCGATTGGACCCAGATGCGCCCTCCGTGACGCTCCACGATGCGTTTGCAGACGGCCAGGCCGATGCCCGCCCCAGGGTACGCGCCCCGGTTGTGCAAGCGCTGGAAAATGACAAAGATGCGCTCTGCATGCTGGGGCTCGATGCCAATGCCGTTGTCCTGCACCGAGAACAGCCATTCGCCCGCCTGGCGTTGGGCGCCGATGTGGATCTCGGGTCGGCGTTCACCCCGGAACTTGAGCGCGTTACCGATGAGATTCTGCAGCAACTGGGTCATTTGGGTTGGATCGGCCAGCACCACCGGCAACGGGTCGTGGGTCACGATCGCGCTGCTGTCCCGGATGGCCACCTGCAGGTTGTCCAGGACCAGATCGATGACGGTCTGGCAATTGGTGGGCTCAAAGGGCTGGCCGTGGGTGCTGATGCGGGAATAGGCCAGCAGGCCCCGGATCAGCTCCCGCATGCGCACGGCACCATCCATGGCAAAGTGAATAAAGTCGTCGGCATCGTCGCCCAGTTGCCCCTTGTAACGCTCTTCGAGAAGCTCCAGGTAGCTGGCCACCATGCGCAGCGGTTCCTGCAGGTCGTGAGAAGCCACATAGGCAAACTGCTCCAGGTCCTGGTTGCTGCGCTCCAATTCGGCGGCATATCGTTCCAGCGCTTCCTCCGCCTGCCTGCGCACCGTGATCTCTTGCTGCGCTTGCTCGTACAACCGTGCGTTTTCGATTGCCGTAGCAGCTTGGTTGGCCAGCATCTGTGCCAGCGCGATCTCCCTGTCGGTAAAGATACGTTCGGCACGGCTTTCTCTGATTTCCACCAGGCCGAGGACCCGATCCCGAAAAGCCAGGGGAACGACCAGCAGCGTATCGATGTGGGCCTGCTGCATGTAGGCCGCTTCGGCAGGATCGAGGCCGGGCTGGCCCAACGTCATCTGCCGGGCCGTTCTTTCCAACAGCACGCGGCTTCTCTGTGGGTACTCTGCCATATCCAGCACGTCTGCCGGTGCCAGCGCCGCCTCTGATTGTGCCAGCACCGCCTCTGATTGTGCCAGCGCCGCCTCTTTAGGGTGGCGCACCACCCGGCCATCGCGAGCATGGTCGGCAATGATCGACAGGGTGTTGGCCTCCTCATCCCATTCCAGGATCGTACAGCCGTCGACCTCCAGCAGATTCGCCATCTCCCAGGAGACTGTGCCCAGTACAAACTGGGGATCCAGGCTCGAGGCGGTGGCTGCGGCCCCAGTCTGCAGGGCCAGCAGCTCCCGGTTGCGCTGCAGGAGCTGGTTCTCGGCTTGCTTGCGCTCGCCGAGTTCCTGCTGGGCCTGATCGTACAACTGTGCGTTCTCGATGGCAATGGCCGCGTGTTGGGCGATGTCGTGGCACAACGAGATCTCTTCGGACGTGAATTCCCGCCTTCTCCGGCTTTCCCAGATCTCGACAGAGCCAATGAACTGGCCTTTGATCCGCAATGGGATGTACAGGATGGTCTGGGCCCCATACTCGCGCTTGTGCAGACGGTCGGCTTTGCTCAGATCCGGATCGCCGACGTGAGAGATGGCGTGCTCGCCCGCCTGCATGATCTGCAGCCAAGGGGCATTCGCATCCTCCTGGTAGGATGCGCCCAGGTCTGATACCCTTTCGGGGTCGCTGGCTGCGGGTCCGAACCACTCGGCCAATACTGTGGCCAGCCTCGTCTCCGCTTCGTAGCCGCTGATGTAGGCACTGGTTGCGTCCACCGCCTGTCCCATCTGCTCCGCGATGCGGGTCAGCACCGTCGGCAGATCCAATGCCGAGCTTATGGCTGCGATGGCTTCCCGAAGCGCCATGAGCCCCTCCAGGCGCCGCTGGCCCTCCTCGTGCAACATCTCGCTCCTCTCCAGCGCAGCAACCAGCTCGTCCGATTGTCGCCGTTCCTCAGCCATGTCGTGCTGCTGTAGCAGCCGGTAGTAGCCCCAGGCGAGGGTGGGCACCATTACGACCAGGGCCCAAGGGGCCAAGTCCAACGCCGAGTCCAGCGCCCAGACGGCGCCGCCCAACAGAAGCAGTGCGCCCAGCCTGGCCCAGGTGTGGCGACCACGCTGCCACAGGAGGTAGCCCGCCGCCACCAGCAAGGCGCCGGCTGCCAGTATCAACGGGATGGTATAGGACGTCCGTTGCCAGATCATGACATCACCTGGTTTACCCTAGTAGTCCTCCTTGTTGACCTTTCACCAACAGACGCTCGCTTTCTCCCTGCTCAAGCCCAGCCCGTGACCACCTTTGCTCAAGCCCAGTCCATGACCACCTTCGCTCAAACCCAGTCCATGACCACCTTTGCTCAAGCCCAGTCCGTGATCAGCTCTGCTCACGCCCAGTCTATGACCAGCCCTGCTCACGCCCAGTCCGTGACTGGGCGGTTCCCTTGCTCAAGCCCGGTCCGTGACCACCTTTGCTCAAGCCCAGTCCATGACTGGGCGGTTCAGTCCATCTCGACGCGATCTCTGTCCGCGCCTGCTCGATCCCAACTCCTCTTGGGGGCTGGAAACTCGATACTAAAGACGGTTCCGCTCTCCTGACCCACCTCGACACGACCTCCCAGTTGTTGCGTGAACATCTTGACCACCCGTAGACCCAGGGTCTGGGGTTCCTGCGGGTCTGCGCCGGCTGCCAGGCCCACACCGTTGTCGCCCACCACCAGGACGAATCGCCGGCCATCGATCGGGCGGAGCTCGACCCAGATCCTGGGTCTCTCCGCCGGCCATCCGGAGGGGAAGGCATGCTTTAGCGCATTCGATACCAACTCGCTGATGATCAGGCCACAGGACACGGCCGTTTCCAGGTCCAGGAACAGGCCGTCGGTGTGGATCCCCACGGTGATGGCCTCGGCCGGGTTGCCAAAAGCCCCGCTCAGGTAGCCGGCAATGCCCTCGACGTACGCTGCGACGTCGATCTCTGCCAGATCGGGCGACCGGTAGAGCTGTTCCTGGGCAAAGGCCATCGCCCGGACGCGATTCTGGCTCTCCTGAAGTGCGTGGCGAGCCTGGTCATGCTGGCTGTACAGTGTCTGCATGTCGAGCAGGCTGGCGATGACCTGCAGGTTGTTCCTGACCCGGTCGTGGAGCTCCTGCAGGAGCACCTCTTTCTCCCGCAGCGAGGCCCGGGTCCGCTCTTCCGCTCGCTTGCGCTCGGCAACCTCTCGCTGCAACTCGTCGTTGGCTCTGCGCAGATCGGCCGTTCGCTCTTCTACCATCTCTGCCAGGTGTTCGCGGTGTTTCCGTAGCTCTTCCTCGATGAGCTTTCGCTCGATGCCATAGCGCACGGCCCGCACCAACAGGTCGCGGTCGAACTGGCCTTTGACCAGGTAGTCCTGGGCCCCGCGCCGCACCGTCTGCATGGCCATGGCCTCGTCGTCCATGCCGGTCAGCACAATGATCGGCAGCCGCGGCCGTTTCGTCTGTACGGTGGAAAAGGTGGTGAATCCTTGCGCGTCGGGCAGAAGGAGGTCCAGCAAAATGACGTCGAACCTGGTCCCCTCCAGGCATTGTAGGGCTCTCCCCAACCGTTCCACGTGGGTCAATTCGAATCGGGGCGACGTGACGCCCACCAGCATTTCCCGCAGGAGGCGCGCGTCGCCGGGATTGTCCTCGACAAGGAGGGCTTGAATCGGTTCGCTGTTCATATTGTCCACATCCCTCTATCGTCCACCACTCATGGCGACTATTATCGCACAAATCGCTCCGATCCGCCAGGTAAGAATCTCACCAGCTTGGGGAGAAAAACTTGTAGATCTGGCCGGAATTTCTTCCTGGCCCCTGGCGGTGGCGCATCTCAAGCACAATTGCCGGGGCCTGGTGGCCCCGGCGACTGTGTCCAATAGGGGGGAAGTACACTGTCTGCGCGGTTGTGCCCTCCTTTCTGCCTGTAGGGGCCGGCTGACTGGAACGGCCCTGCTTTTGCTTTCCCCATCCAGACCGGTGCCAGGCTGGTGCGTAGGTCAGTGCCGAGTTCGTCGTGTCATCCAAGGTGGTTGGCTGGGTCAGGTCAGGCCACCAGCCAGCCGGCCAGCTCCTCGTCCAATGTCGCATGCGTCCCAGTTTTACGCGACCGCCATCGTGGCTCCCACTATACATCCATCCGACAATTTGCTTCAAGCCCAGTCTCGGGGGCGCCGTTCGTCCCCGAGGACGAGGGCTTATCCGCTGCTAGCCGGACCACAGCAGGCTCGCCAGGCACGGTTGGGCGCTCAGCCCCATCACGATCAGCATGCCCACCAGAATGAGGATCCACAGTGTCGTCGATCTGATGCGTCTCATGATGTGTGCCTCCATGCTCGCTTGATCGTGTGCCTGTTACTGTGCCACCCAGCCCGAGCCGCTCCACAGGTAGTTGTCGCTCCAGATATAGTTGCCGCTCCAGATGTAGGCGTCGCTCCAGATATAGTTGCCGCTCCACAGGTAGTTGCCAGACCAGATGTAGCCGCCGGACCAGATGTAGCCACCGGACCAGATGTAGCCACCGGACCAGATGTAGCCGCCACTCCAGATGTAACCGTCCTGGTCCATGAGATAGTACTCGCCGGTATTGGGGTCCTGGTTGGCATAGCCGCCATAGTGCTCGTTTCCGGCCAGGTCAAGGATGATGTTGAGGCCCTGGTTGGCGCAGCCGCTCGCGGTGCTATAGACGGCATCGTAGGCGTTGACCAGCCCGGCGCCCTGCTGAAAGACCGAGTAGGCCAGGGTGCCGTCGGCGTTGATCTTTGGCCGGGCCGCCGACATCAGCCGGCACTTGACGTCGTCGGGCGAGAGTCCCGGGTTGGCCTGCAGCATCATCGCCACGATGCCGCTGGTCACCGCCGTCGCCTGCGAGGTGCCGGCCAGCGTGTAATAGTCGCCCAGACCGGTATACAGTTCGGGGTGGTTCATCGCCAGCCAACTGTCGTAGGGCATCAGGCCCAGCATGTGGGCGCCGGGCGCCACCACGTCGGGCTTGACGAAACCCTCGACCGTCGGGCCCGCGGAGGAGAACTCGGCCACCGAATCGTCGCTCAGGTCGTCGGGCGTGTGGTTGTCGGTCATGGCCCCGGCCGTGATGACGTAGGGCACGTTGCCCGGCACGCCGACCGTCATCGCGTTGGGACCCCGGTTGCCGGCTGCCGTGACCACCACGATGCCCTTGGACCACAGGTTCATCACTGCCAGGTTGAGGGGATCCTCCCAATAGTGGGATTGGGGCTCGGCGCTGAACGACAGGTTGACCACCCGGATGCCCCCATACTGGTTGCGGTTGTTATGGATCCAATCCAGGGCGCGGATCACGTCGGCGTAGGTGCCGCTGCCGTCGGCGCCAAAGGCCTTGACCGTCACCAGATTGGCGCGGGGTGCGATCCCGTTAAAGTCGCCCAGCGGCGTGCTCAAACTGCTCAGCAACAGGCTGCTGACGTGGGCGGCGTGGCCATTCTCGTCGGTGCAGGTATCGGGCGCCAGCGTCTGGTTCTGGATGGCATCGTACTGGCCCAGCACCCGTGTCCCGCCGTCCGAGTACTTGTCCAATGCCGGGTGCGACCAGTAGCCGGTGTCGACCACGGCCACCGTCACGCCCGAGCCGTCGATGCCCTGGGCGTGCAGATCGTCGGCGTCGACCAGGAGTGGGTAGTCGCTGCCCGGGATGGGCCAGTATTCGATCACCAGGTAAGGGTGCTGGCCGGGGTTGGACCACTCCCTTGAGGTAAGCTTGCTCTCCTCGTTCGCGCTCGTGCCCACCAGCATAAGCCCATAGTTGGGCACGCTGCGGGTCACCCATTCCTGCACCAGGGAGCTGACATCGACCGCGAAGAATTGCCCGGTCTTGGAAGGCTTGAACGAACCCTCGACGTTCCCATCCAGGTCGGCGGCCGTGTTGTTCCATGTGGCCGTGCCCTCTGCCCAGTCGTCGGTGACGCGGTGGATCTCGACCGCCTTCCTGCTGAGCTGGGTCGGGAAAAAGTAGACGGTGGCCCGTAGGACGAAGGAATAGGCCGGTATGGGCGAGAGGTCGAAACGGTAGATCGCACGGTGGTCATCGCCCGGCTTCAGGTTGGTGAGCAGCTCTGCCTGACCGCCGTTTGTGGCGTCCGGCGAGCCCTGCTTCAGCCAGCTATCCTGGTCCGGGTAGACGGTGGTCGTAGTGAGGGGCGGCAGGCCCGCTGTATGCACCTGGTGGTTGGGCGTCACGGCCCGGATGCCGGGCGCGTTCATCAGGCCGTTCAGGGCCTGTTCGGGCATCCGGGCGGCCACGCCGTTGATGATGCCCAGTTCGTGGGTCACCTCCCCGCCGTTCCCCTGGACGGCTGCCGCAGCCGCGGCGCGATCGTTGGCCTGGATGATCACTTCGACAAAGTCTGGGGGTTTCGCCTGGGCGACACCGCCCAGGGGCGCCACCAACAACCCTGTCAGCACCAGGGCGGCGAGCAACCACCGGCTCAGGTTTCTCGGGTTTGCTGTGCTCGCCTCCATTACCAGACTCCCTTCGACAAAGATTCGATCGGAGAATTCCCAGTAGTTGCCCTCATTATACCGGAAAGCGGGCCTACATACCATGGAGGGACCGTGGTGGTTCTGTGTGAGTTCCGTGCGAACCCTGATCCGGTTTCGGGCACCACGGCGAAGGGACGGCGGCGCCGGCACCGGCCCACAGAGGCCGGTGCCGGCAGTGAACAGGAGGTGCTGGACGGTCGCACCAGGACGAAAGAATGCACCGGCCTGAAGAGGCCGGTGAGGGGGGGTTACTCCTGCGGCACCCAGGTGTTGGTCGACATCGTGGCCGCGCTCCAGATCGGGTTGGGATCCCAGTTGTAGCTGTTGCTCCAGATATAGTTGCCGCTCCAGATATAGCCGCCGGTCCAGAGGTAGTTGCCGCTCCAGATGTAGCCACCGCTCCAGATGTAGCCGCCACTCCAGATGTAGCCGCCACTCCAGATGTAGCCGTCGCCAATGAGGTTGCCGTACTCGTCGACGACATAGTAGTCCCCGGTATTGGGGTCCCAGCGGGCGGTGCCGCCATAGTGCTGGGCGCCTGCCAGGTCGTCGTTGATGTTCAATCCCTGGTTGGCGCAACCCGAGGCGCTGCTATAGACTGCGTCGTAGGCGTTGACCACCCCGGCGCCTTGCTGAAAGATCGAGTAGGCCAGGTCGCTGTTGTTGTCCAGGGCGGGGCGGGCAGAGGTCATCAAGCGGCATTTGACGTCGTCCGGCATCAGGGATGGATTGGCCTGCAACATCAGGGCGATGATGCCACTGACCACGGCTGTGGCTTGCGAAGTGCCCGACATGGTGAAATAGATGCCACCATCGTGGAATTCTGGGTGCTCTACGGCAATCTGGGTGTTACCGAGCATCAGTCCCAGTATGTGACCACCGGGTGCGACCAGGTCGGGCTTGACAAAGCCCTCGACTGTTGGGCCGGCTGCGGAAAAGGAGGCCAAGGCATCGTCCGAACCATCGTCCGGTGTATAGTTGTCGGACATGGCCCCCACAGTGATCACATAGGGCACGTTGCCCGGCACACCCACCGTCATTGGGTCAGGGCCGGTATTCCCCGCCGCCGCCACGACCACAATGCCTGCCTGCCAGGCGCGCATGATCGCCTGATTGAGCGGGTCGTCCCAGTAAGGTGACTGGGGGAGGGCACTGAAGGAACAGTTCAGGATGCGGATGTTGTACGCATCCTTGTTGGCTACCACCCAGTCAACGCCACGGATGACGTCCAGGTAGCTGCCTGCCCCGTCGGCATCAAAGGCTTTGATCGATAGGTAGTTGGCATAGGGTGCGATGCCGTTGTATTTGACAGGTTTTGCGGTCTCGGCGCTGCTGACGATGATGCTGGTCACGTGTGTTCCGTGCCCACTGCCATCAGTTGGCACCGTATTGAATTCCGAGCCATCCATCTGGTCGTAGATGGCATTATACTGGCCCAGCATCCGCCATTGGCGGTCGGGCGTCTTATTCAATGCCACCAGGCTGAATGTGCCCGTGTCAAGCACGGCCACAGTCACGCCTGCGCCGGTGATGCCCTGGGCATGCAACTGCTCAGCCCCTACCAGCGTCGGATAGAAGGTTTCTGGCGCGGGTTTTCCGGCCACCTTGACGCTTCGATTCCGGTACAGTCGCACAGCTGGCTTTCCCTGCAGTGCTGCCCGTTGCTCAATGGTCAGTTGGGCGCCCACGGCATCGATGATGCCCAACTCGTGGGTCACCTCCCCACCCACGCTCCGCACCAGGGCCTCGGCCGTCTCCAGATCCGCTGCCTGGACGATGACTGCTTCGCGGTCGGCAGGCGGGACGGCTGCTCCCAGCGGGGCGATGAGCAGCCCCGCCAACACCAGGGCGGTGGCCACCCAGCCGGTCCAGGCTTCAGGGCTTCTCTTAGCGCTTGTCACGGCTCTCTTCCTTGTAGAAGTCACAGTCGACTACCCCGACCACAGCAGGCTGGCGAAACAGGGTTGGGCGCTCAGGGCCATCAGGATGAGCAGTGCCAGGATAAGGATCGTCCACAATGTTTTTGGTTTGACCGTCTTCATCGTACGCTTTTCCCTCCAGCAGTCGAGTAGCGCTTTGTGGGATGGGTTGCCATCCCGCTCCATTTTTTCTTTCCTTATTGGGATACCCAGCCCGAGCCACTCCAGATGTAGCCGTCGCTCCAGATATAGTTGCCGCTCCAGATGTAGGCGTCGCTCCAGATATAGTTGCCGCTCCAAAGGTAGTTGCCGGACCAGATGTAGCCGCCAGACCAGATGTAGCCGCCGGACCAGATGTAACCGCCGGACCAGATATAGCCGCCGCTCCAGATATAGCCAGAGCCGGTCATGTTCATCAGGTAGTAGTCGCCGGTGGCCGGGTCTTGGTTCGCGTAGCCGCCATAGTGCTCCGTGCCGTCCAGGTCGTAGCTGACGTTCAGGCCGACGTTGGCGCAGCCAAGCTCGGCGCTATAGAAGGCGTCGTAGGCGTTGACCAGCCCGGCGCCCTGCTGGAATACCGAGTAGGCCAACTGCCCGCTCCCGTCCGTCGCCGGCCGCGCGGCAGACATCAGCTTGCACTTGACGTCGTCAGGTGAGAGTCCGGGGTTGGCCTGCAACATCAGGGCCACGATGCCGCTGGTAACCGCCGTCGCCTGCGAGGTGCCGGACAGGTTGTAGTAATAGTCGTTGCCGGTGTACACCTCGGGATGGTCCACGGCGATCGTCGCGTCGTGGGCCATGAGTCCGGACAGGTGCGCCCCGGGTGCCACCAGGTCGGGTTTGATAAAGCCCTCAACGGTGGGACCGGCCGAGGAGAACTCGGTCAGGAAATCGTCGTTCGTATCGGTGGGGGTATGGTTATCAGAGACGGCCCCGGCGGTGATGATGTAGGGCACGTTGCCCGGTACGCCGACCGTCATGGGGCCTGGGCCGCGGTTGCCCGCCGCCGCGACGACGACGATGCCTGCCTGCCAGGCGCGCATAACGGCCTGGTTCAGGGGGTCATCCCAATAGTACGAAGAGGGCTCGGCGCTAAAGCTGAGGTTGAGCACCCGGATGTTGTAGGTGTCCTTGTTCGTCACAGCCCAGTCGAGGGCGCGGATGACGTCGGCGTAGGTGCCCGAGCCGTTCGCGCCAAAGGCCTTGATCGAAACCAGGTCGGCGTCTGGCGCCACGCCGTTGTACTTGCCGTCGCGCGTGTGGCGGCTGCTGAGGACCAGGCTGGAGACGTGGGCCCCGTGTCCGTGTGCATCGGTTCTTGCGTCGACAGACACCATGTGGTTCAGGATGGCGTTGTACTGTGCCACTACCCGCGCCTGGCCCCGGGTGTCCTTGTTCAGTGCCGGATGCGGCAGGTGGCCGGTGTCCACCACAGCCACGGTCACCCCATCGCCGGTGATCCCCTGGTCGTGGAGCTGGTCCGCCCCAACCCAACTGGCAAAGTTTGTCTCCGGCACCGGGTTGTACGCGATCTGGACGTTGTCGATGTAGAGGTGGCCCCAGCCCGTGCGTGTGAGGCGGAAGCGGATGCGGGTGCCTTCTCCCAGGTATGGCGAGAGATCGAAGCTTTGGCTGCCACGGCTCGCGCTCGACACTGTCCACAGGGCAGGCGCCAGCCACGTATTGCCCCCATCAACCGAGACCTCGAGCACGTACTCCAGACCCTGGTTGTCCAGATGATAATCGAAGGTAAGCACGGCAGAGGTGGTGCCATCCAGGTCGACGCCGCGCTCAATCGAGGCGTTGTAGCCACTGTCCCCATCGAATTCGACGCACCGGGAGCTGGGATCGGGACAATCGTCCACTTCGACGGTGATGTTGCCATCCCACGGGCCGCCCCAGTCCCCCGATTCGATCCAGTCTATCTTCCAACGTCCACTGCCGTCGTCCCCGCTGTAGGACGTGGCATTGAATTCGTCACGAGCGGCCTCTGTCTCCGTCCCGGAACCCCCTGGGGGGCTGCCCACGTACTCGATCTGGACGTTGTCGGCGTAGAAAAAGTCGCTGTTGGCGCCGAAGCGGCTGACGACCACAAACATGACCGCGGTGTTGGCCGAGAGGTGGGCGCTGATATCGTAGCTTCTTGAACCAGAGCCGCTGCCCGAAAAGGTCTCCAACCAGTGCCACGTGTACCCCCCATCGCCGGATACCCGGACCTCCAGTTGATCGCTGCTGTCGTTCCCCGTCGCTTCATAGTCGAAAGACAGAACACCCGAGGTGGCATCCGACAGGTCAGCCATTCTCCATGCGCCAGGATTTGGGTTGCTATAGTCGTTGTACCCTATGCGCAGCCTGCCGCCGACGACACAGACCTCCCCATCAGTCGGGCCAGCGACTCGATTTTCGCCAAACTCTTGCCACTCGCTGGACCAGCTCAGGGTACCGGCGTTGTCGCCATAGGTTCCCGAGTTGAATTCATCCCGCACAGTGCCAATGTCGGCGATCTGCAGGCTGCGGTTCTCAAAGAGGCCGATGACGTGGGGGTTGTTCCGCAGCCCGTTCAGCGCCGGCTCGGGTATGCGCACCACCACGGCGTTGATGATGCCCAACTCGTGGGTCACCTCGCCTCCCTGCGCTTGCGCCAGCGCAGCGGCCTGCTGCGCATTATTGGCCTGGACGATGACCTCCACCCTGGGCGGCCCTTTGGCCAGAGCTGCGTCCGCCAGGGGGGTTACCAGCAACCCGGCCAGCAACAGGGCGGTTAAGAGCCACCGGCTCACAATCCTCGGTATGTCTCTGCTTGCCTTCATGATCACACTCCTTCGTACAAGGACACGAAAGATCAGCCAATGATTGCCTCCATTATACAGCGATGCGGGCCATCATACCATGGAGGGACCGTGGTGGTTCTGTGTGAGTTCCGTGCGAAAACCGAACCTGCTGTCGCGGATCCGTCAGGTGTGAAGGGGAATCAAAGGTGCCAGGCACTTGCCCTACCGGTCAAGCCGTCACAGGTGACACTAGCTTGGACAGTACTGGCTTGGGTAGAGGCAAACACCTGGCACCTCGCCAGGATGCCTGTCATGCCCCCGGGACTGAAGACTAGCGGGCAAGCGAACTCAGGACCTCGCCTGCCTCCCGCCGCGGGAGGCGTCGCATGGTGTCTTGCACAAGCTGCAGGTCGCGGCTCGCTCCCAGCCGGGCAAGGATCTCCCTGGCTTCCCGCAGATCTTGTTCGGCCTGGGGGAACCGGCCTTCAGCCAGGCTGATCCGCCCGGCGAGGGCCGCTACGCGCCCCGTTTGCAGTTCGTGGGTCACGTATTGCAGGATCCGCTGGGCATTGGCCAATGCCTCACGCGCGGCCTGGGGGTCCCCGCGCTGCAATTCGGCCTCCGCAGCCAGCCGCCAGGCGGCAGCTTCGAAACCGCGGTTGCCGATTTCGACGGCAAGGGATGCTGCCTGGTCTGCCATGGCCCTGGCCTCGTCCGGGTCGTTCGTCGCCAATAGGAACTCGGCCTGGATCTGGTGGATCTCGGCCACCACGTCCTTGGCGCCCAGTGCCCTTGCCGTCTCCAGGCTGGTGGCGATCGACTGTTGGGCTGCTTCGGTCTGCCCCTGCCACAATTGGACCTGGGCCATGGCCATGGTAGCGTGCGTGACGTACAGGCTCATCTCGAAGGGGATGCCTGCCTCCAGGCTGGACTTGAGATGCTGCTCTGCCAGGTCGAGTTTCCCCTGGTCCCGGGCCAGCATGCCCAGGTTGGCGTGGGAGATCACGATGCCCTCTACGTCGCCCATCTCCTTCCGCAGCGCCAGGCTGCGCTCCAGGAAAGACCAGGCCTTGCTCCACTGGCCGGATAGCAGGGCTAGGATGCCCAGGTTGGCCAGGGTGGCGGCCACACCCCAGCTATAGCCCAATTGCTCGCGCAGGACCATGGCCCGGGTGGTGTGCTGGAGGGCCGGTTCCCATTGGCCCTGGTTAAAGTGGATGCCTCCCAGCAGGTTCTCCACGCGGGCCAATTCGTTCAGGGCCCCCGCCTGTTCGGCGTATTCCAGGCTGGCTTCGCACGCTTGCCGGGCTTTGTCAAATCGTCCCTGCAAAAAGTGGGTCCATGCCAGGCTGGTCATCAGGTGGGAGGCTTCTGTCAGGGTCTCACGACTGGCAGGTTCTCCCAGAAGCGACAGGGCCTGGGCAAAGTGTGCGGAGGCAGCCTCAAAATCCCCCTGTTTCTGCGCTGTGTCGCCCAGGCGCCGGACCAGGCCTGCCCGGATTTCGCCCGCCAGGTCCGCGGCTTCGGCCAGCGCCCATCCCATGTCCAGGGCAGCCTTGGATTCCGCATATTCTCCCATCTCCCGGTGGACGTCGCCCAGTCCAGCAGCGATGCGGCATCGGACGGTTGGTGGCGCATCGGGCGTATCCTCCAGTACGTGAGCGGCCTGTTCGAGAAAGCTCTGGGCCTCCTCGTTTGCGTATCGTGCCGCTGCCCGCTCGCCGGCCAGGATCAGGTATTGCAGGGCCTTGCTCCCATTGCCGCCCAGGCTGTAGTGGTGGGCCAGCTCTTCGGCGTGATCGGTCTCTGTGCCCGACCAGCGAGCCTCCAGCGCTTCGGCCACGCGTAGATGTAACAACTGGCGTCGTGCCTTGAGCAAGGAGTTGTAGGCGATAGTCTCGATCAGGGAGTGGTTGAATTGCCAGCGACCTGCTTCTGCTGCCGGGTGGGCCAACAGGCGAGATTCCAGGCGTGATAGATCTCCCTTCACCTGTGACAATCCGGGGATCGATTCCAGCAAGCACACCTCGAATGGAGATCCGACGACCGCCGCGTACTGCATGAGGCGCTTCAGTTCCAGCGGGAGTGCGTCGATGCGGGAGCGGATCAGATTCTCCAGCGAGGCAGGCAGTGGTAGATCGGCAAGGTCCAGGTCGGGTTCCAACTCCCAGCGACCGTTCTGGCGATGCAGGTGGCCCTGCTCGATCAACATCCGCACATATTCCTCGATAAAGTATGGATTGCCCTCGGCCCGCTGGGTGATCTCGCTTGACAACCTGGTAGGGAGTTCCGCCTGCCCCAGGATCTCGTCCAGGAGCATCTCGCTTTCGACCAGTGACAGCCGATCCAGGCGCAAGCGGATCGTCTGGCTCGAGATCAAGCTCTGGGTTCTGACCAGCCGGTCGTTGGGCTCATCGGCCCCCTGCCTGCGCTGGGCGCAGACAAACAGGATGGGAACTGAAGTTACCATCGTCACCAGGAAAAGTAGCAGTTCCGCAGACACCGGATCGACCCAGTGGAGGTCATCCATCAACACCACCAGGGGTCTCTCACTCGCCAGGCTCTTGAAGAGTTTGCGCAAGGCGACGAATATCTGTCGTTGCAACTCCTCTGGCTGCAGGCTACTCAGGCGCTCGCCGCTAAAGCCGCTTGGCTGGACGCCCAACAGCGCTTCCAGGTGAGGGCGCGTCGCCTGGGCGTCTCGCGGCCATTGCTGGATATACTGGTCGATCCTGACGCGGATCTGCTCGGGCGAGTCGGACTGCTTTAGATTGAGGGCGTGCGCCAGCAGATCGGCGAACAGCGAGAAGGCGTGGTTGGTCTTGTGTGGTGAGCACCGGCCTCGCCACACAAGGGTCTCCTGGGTCGGCAACGACAACGTGAACTCCCTCATGAGCCGGCTTTTGCCGATGCCCGGTTCGCCTTCGATCCAGATCAAACCACCCAGATTCTGCCTCAGGTTCTTTGTCAGGTCGGTCATGGCCCGCAGTGTGGCTTCCCTGCCGATGAACCTGGCCTCCATGCCCGGTAGACCTCGCGTCGGCGCATGGCGATCGCGCGGGCCGACCAGCTTTGAAATGAGAGGATCTGCCAGTTGTGCGGCGACTTGGGGGGGCGCTGACTCGTACTCAAAGAGCCGTTCTGTGGCTGTGCGGGCGGCGGCGGTGACCCATACGCTTCCGGCTGGGGCTGATTCTGCCAGACGCTGGGCCTCGTTTACCGGCGTGCCTTTGACCACGAACTCGGTGTGGAAAGGGGAGCCAACCTGTCCGGCGACGACGTCGCCGCGGCTCACCGCTACCCTACAGGTCAGGGCTATCCCACCCTGCTGGGCCAGGTTGGCAACGGTCTGTACGGCGCGCAAGGCTGTCTGCACCGCCCGCTCGGTGTCGTCCTCAAACGCTACCGGTGCACCAAACGCAACGATCATCCCATCTCGCCGCCGGACGACCTGTCCCTGGTACTCCTCCGCAATCGCGCCCAGGGCAGGCATGACCAATGCCGTGGTTTCAAACAACGCTTCGTCGTCTGCATCTGGTGGTGGGCTGAGGCTGAGCCATACCATGGCTGCGGTGTGCCATTCACCTTCTGGCAGTCGTGCCGATCGTTCGGTCGGCGATGCTTCCTCGATGTCGCCCAGCACGGTCTGGGTCATCCCCAGATCGTGGGCAGCTCCCAGCCGCTTGAATTGATCGGCCGCCTGGTTCAGGATCTCCTGGGCCCTGTTGTGCCATCCGCTGCCTGCCAGGTCGCCGGCGTGGGCCAGGTTGTGGTACAGGCGCCCCAACTCCAGGAGTGCAAGGCCCTGGCGGTAAGGGTCCTCCTGTTGCAGACACAGCTCGATCGATTCATGAAAGTGGGTCTCGGCCTCCAGCCAATGGCCGGTGCGCGATCGCAAAATCCCGAGTACGCGCAGGCAGTCGGCCTCCAGGTCTTGCAGTCCACTCTCCCGCGCCATCTGCAAGGCTTGCATGGCGCTCACCAGCCCTACTTCGACACTCTCGGTTTCGGCCTGTGCCACGGCCAGGATCCAGCGGGCTTGCACCTGGATCTCGCTGTTCCCAATCGTTTCTGCAAGGGCCAGAGCAGTCCTGGCCTTGTCCTGGGCATCCCCAAAGCGCGACTGGATCAGGGCGAGCTGTGCCAGGCCTGCCAGTGAATGGCTCGTCACCCAGTGTTCACCCACTCGCTGGCCGATGGCCAACGCCTGACCCAGGTCCTTGCGGGCCTGCTCGTGCGCGCCGAGCGCCGTGCGCAAGAGCCCCACGTTGCTCAGAGTGACAGCCTCGTGGGCAATATCGCCGATCGTGCGGCGCATGGCCAGTGCTTGTTCCCAGTTGTCGAGCGCATGGTGCCAGTTCCCCAGCCGGTAGTTCAGAACACCCAGGTTGCTGTAGGCATTGGCCATGCCCCACAGGTAGCCCACCCGCCCGTACAGTTCGAGGCTGCGCCGCACATAGGTCGCTGCGTCGGACAGGTTGCCCTTTTGCCACAGGACGCCGCCCAGGGTGTTGTACAGGCTGGCCAGCGTCATCGGATCCTCGTCGCTTCCTGGATCGACGCTGAGCGCGCCCGCGTTGGCCAGGTCGAACGCCTCGTTCAGTTCGCCCTGGCGGAAGCGCACCCAGGCCAGGCGGTCGATCACCAGGCGCCACAGGTGGGGATGCGTCTGAGCCCCTTCATCGCCCAGCAGGTCCAGGCCGGCCTGGAGGTAGGCGATTGCCTCGCCCGGCGCTCCCTCCCGGACCTGGATGTCGGCCAGTTCCCGCAACCCCTGGACCCAGGCCTCGATGGTGGCGGGGGAGCTGTCGAGCATGCTGGGCTGTGCCAGGTATCGCAGCGCACCCTTGAGCATCTGGCTGGCTTCGCCATATTCGCCCAAAAACTTGAGCGCCTGGCCAAGGCCCATCTGAGCATGCAGTTGCAGTTCACCCGCCTCGGCGTCCGCCTCAGGCATCAGCTCCAGTGCGCGGCGGTAGTGCTGGATGGCCGTCTCGTTGGCGCTCCGCCGCGCCGCGTTCCTACCTGCCTCGACCAGGTATGCGATCGCTCTTTCCGGGTTGGCGCCTCTGGCATAGTGATACGCCAGGGCCTCGGTCTGCTCGTCGGACAACCAATAGTTGGTCTGTTCGAGTGTTTGCGCGACGAGATCGTGGAGCTTTTGGCGGTCCCGCTTGAGGAGTGAGCCGTAGACGACCTCCTGGATGAGTGCATGGCGGAATGCGTGATTCTGTCCCAGCCCGGTCGGCTGGGGAACGAGAAACTGCCGGGATTCGAGTTCACGGAGGTGCGCGTTCATGTCCCCGTCTCCGGTGCCTGTGAGATTCTGCAGGAGACGCGATGGGAACACGGGGCCCAGCACCGCTGCTGTGCGCAGCGTCCCTCGCACCGCCTCTGGCAGGTGATCCAGCCGGGCCTGGATCAGTCCAAAGAGCGTGCCGGGCACTTGCTGCAACAGCTCTTCCGCCCGCGGTGTGATCTCAAGAGTTCCAACCTTCTGTACCAGCCCTTCTTCGTCCAGCATCATGCGCACGATCTCTTCGACGAAGAAGGGGTTGCCCTCCGCGCGTTCGACGATCTGCTTCTTGATCGCGGCTGCGTCACTGGCAGTTTGGGGGAGAAGTTGATCGACCAGTTGCTGGCCCTCGGTTTTGGACAAGGGGCGGACCTGGATGTCCGCCATGCGCTCGGGACGCTTCTCCGCCGCGGCCAGCAGGGGGCGAATGACGGAGGAACGCTCGACCTCGCGTGACACCAGGATGAGCATCAAGGGCACACCGTCCACGGTCTCGATCAGATGCTCCAGAAAATCCCTGGATGCTGGATCAACCCAATGCAGGTCCTCGAGGATCAGGATAGTCGGCGCCACAGTGGTGCGCGCCAGCACAATCTGACGCACCGCCGTGTGCGTCAGATTCTGGCGCACGGCCCCGTCGATGTTGCGCAGGCGGGCTTCCATCCTCGCATCCTGCTGTCCAAGGGCCAGCACGTCGAGCAGATGGGGTAGAATGTCCTCTTTGGGCACACCCAGATCTCGCAGGCACTGTGACAGGGCATGGCGTTGGGCTTGGGGCGGATCGGTCTCTGGCACGTGCGTGATGGCTCGTACCAGGTCCGAAAGGAGCCATAGCGGCTTCGCGCGGGCGTGCGCCAGGCAGTTGGCCTCATAGATCTCGACTTCAACCAACCTCAAAGACTCGACGAATTCAGCGATCAGCCTGCTCTTGCCTACCCCTGCCTCGCCCGTCACAAAGACAGTGCTCACGTTGCGGTGTCGACAGACGTTGTCCAGGGCATCTTGCAGCCGCACCAGACCATCCTTGCGGCCGACCATGGGCACCTGGAGCCCGGGAAGCCCGCGAACGTTGCCAGGCCGCGCCCGCAGACGTTGGGGGCAGAACGCTCTCATTGGTTGCGGATCCCCTCCAACTCTAAAGGGGGATACTGGCCTGTAGTCGAACAGCGGCCGCGTGCGTTGGTAGGTGGGAAAGCTAACCAGAATCGCGCCAGGCTCTGCGGCATTCTGCAGATGCACGGCCCTGTCGACGGTGTCGCCGAGGACTGTGTACTCCATGTGACGGTCGCTGCCGATCTTGCCAGCAATCACCGGCCCAGTGTGGATGCCGATCCGTGCCTGCAGGTCAAGACCATGCTTCTTCTGGATAGATTCTCGCAGTGGCTCCAATGCTGTCTGCATGGTCAGGGCTGCACGGACAGCCCGTTCCGGGTCGTTCTCATGGGCCACTGGCACGCCCAACAGCGCGATCAGTCCGTCTCCGGTATGTTTGTCGATGGTGCCCTCATGTTCGTAGACGATTTCCGCCAGGCGCCGCAGGATCTCGTCGGTGAGCAGGTAGACCTCTTCCCCATCCAACCTGTAAGTTGGGTCTGTGATCCCTTCGACATGCAGGCAGAGTACCGTGACCTCGCGGCGCTCTCCGGCGACCTCTGGCGCCATGGCGTCGATCTTTTGGGTCAGCGACAAGGGCATGAGTGCGCGGAGGCCGTCGAGCGCCCTCTCCTGTTTGGCCCGGCCTTGTCGCCGCGACAGCGCGTCTGGGAGTCGAGCGCCACACCGGTTGCAGAACCTGCTGCCCGGCGGTGCCAGTTGCCCACAGGCGGGGCACGGCTCCCCCACCGTGGCTGCGCAGTGCAGGCATGTTGCAGTGTGCCTTGGGTTTTGGTGACCGCAATTAGGACAGTAGTGCATCTCAGACACTCCCTTGAGCTCGAATGAGCATAACGTTCGCCGGGCTCGACCCCGCACCCCCACCGTCTCGCTCGAGCCCCTGTTTCCGGACGGGCGCCGTCCTCCGGGGGCGGATCCGGTCCCGTCAAATGACTGCCGTGTCGAGCCTTGGGCCTCCGGCCTCTCCTATGGCGCAGAAGGTGAGACCAATCGGTACCCCACGCCGCGGACCGATTCAATACAGCCCAGATCGCCGGCCTCGTGGCCCATCTTGCGGCGCAGGGAGCGCACCATCGGCCGCAACAGATCGCTGGCTTCTGTGTGCGTGGCATTGAGGCCGTGGGTGACATGGACGAGATCCGGCAGGGGTACCACCCTGTCTGCCTGTTGGGCCAGCGTTTCCAGCAACAGGAACTCGGTGTTGGACAGTGCCAGGGGCTCGTCATGCAGCCACACCCGGTATTGGCCGAGTTCGATTCGCAGCCATCCCAGGTCCACAGTGCCATTTGCTGTTTTGGATCGCTGTGTGAACTGGCCAGACGATTCAACAACCTTCTGTGCGCGGCGCAATTTGCCCCGCACTACGGCCAGCAGGTCCTTGGCTTCGACCGGTTTGATCAAATAGTCGTCGACTCCCAGTTCTTTGCCGTGCCGGATGTCGGCGCTCAGCATCCGCGCTGTCAGGTAGATGAACGGGATCCCGACCCAGTCCGGGTTTTCGACCACCCGCTCATACAACTGATAACCGTCCATGTTCGGCATCATGATGTCGGCCACGATCAGATCCACAGGCTGCGATTCCAGCACTGCTAGCGCTTCGAGGCCATCACCGGCAGTGTGGACGCGGTAACCTGCCATACTCAGGATCTGTTCCAGGCAGGCCCGTACCCCTGGCTGATCTTCGACGATGAGAATATCAGTATCGGTTGTCATAAGTCACTTCCTCCCCTAGCGCGGCACGCTTCGCTTCCCGAGCGAAAACCTGCTTCTGCGCTACGGCACACCCAATGTAATGCTGAACTCTGTGCCAATCTTGTTGCGCAGTTCGACCGTGCCTCTCAACTGGCGAACCAGGCTGTTTACCAGCAGCAATCCCAGCGATTCCATATTTCGGAAATCCACACCTTTCGGAAAGCCTACACCATTGTCCCCCACCAGGAGTTGTATCTGGCCATTCTCCTCCGAACGCAGTTCGACATAAATTTCGCCCCGCTGGACGCCCCTCCTGTCCCAGGCGGTTCCCGTGGGCTGGTGCCCGGCTCGGCCGTGGCCGTCGGTCTCCCGCGCTGGATCGGCAGGGAAGGCGTGCTTCAGCGAGTTGGAAATCAGCTCGTTGACGATCAGGCCGCAGGGGACCGCTGTGTCCACGTCGAGCGCGATGTCGTCGGCGTCAATCCGCAGAGTGATGGCGCTGACGTCCACGCTGTACGACTTGATCAGGTGACTGGCAAGCTCCCGCACATACTCGGAAAAGTCGATCCTGGACAGGTCGTCGGCCTGGTACAACCGCTCGTGGACCAGTGCCATGGAGCGCACACGGTTCTGGCTGTCCTGCAAGAGACCAAGCAGGTCTGGGTCGCTGATGGTCTCGGATTGGAGATAGAGCAGGCTGGAAACTACCTGCAGGTTGTTCTTGACCCGGTGGTGGATCTCTTTCAGCAGGACTTCTTTTTCTTTGAGCGAGGCCTTGATCAGTTCCTCAGCCTCCTTGCGCCGGGTTATCTCCTGCTGTGCTCTTTCGTACAGTTTGGCGTTCTCGATGGCGCTGGCGGCCTGGCTGGCCAACAGGTGCGCCAATGAGATCTCGTGATCCGTGAATGTCCGCTCGACCTGGCTGGCCCTCATCTCCACCAGCCCCACCACCCGGTCGTGGAAGACCATCGGGATCAGCAATAGGGTCTTGACGTGGCCCGACCGCAGGTGTGACCACTCGGCCGGATCGACGGTGGCATGGCCAAATGTCACCTGCTGCGCGCTCCGTTCCATCAAGGCCCGCCTCCTCGGCGAATAGTCTGGCAGGCTTTGCATTGCGACTACAGATCCCTCTCGGTTCAGGTCTGTGGAAGGATACTCTGCTATCACCGTAAGGGTATCGGCCTCAGGGCTCCATTCCGAGATGGTGCAGCCATCGACCTCAAGCAGGTTGGTCATCTCCCAGGTGACGGTCTCCAGCACAAATGCGCGGTCCAGACTGGCGACCGTGGCCGCGATGGCTGCCTGCACCGACAGCAATTGGCGGTTGCGCTTGAGCGTCTGCGCTTCTGATCGTTTGCGCTCGCCGAGTTCCCGGAGAAGCTTTGTGTTCATGCTGGTCAGTTCGGCAGTGCGCGGCAGGACCCTCTGTTCTACGTGTTCGTTGAGGTCTCGCAGGGATTGTTCCGCTCCCCGGCGCTTGGCGATCTCTGCCTGGAGCGCTTCGGTGCTTAGTTGCAGTTGCGCCTTGAGCTCCTCCACCTCCCTCTTCAGGCTCTCCTGCGTCCTCTTGCGCTCCATGGCGTACCTTATGGCCTGCCACAGCACACCGCCATCGAAATGGCCCTTGATGAGATAGTCCTGCGCGCCCTGTCGTACAGCCCGAACCGCCACATCCTGGCTGTCCAGGCTCGTCAGCACGACAATGGGTACTTGGGGGGCCTGGGACTGAATCTGGGTGACCGCTTCCAGCCCTTCAGCGTCCGGTAGCCCGAGGTCCGAGAGGGCCGCGTCAAAGGTCCTGCTTTCGAGGTGTTGCAGCGCCTCATTCAGGCTGCCCACGAGGGTCAGCGAGAGTTGCAGTGGCGCCACCTCCATCAGCCACTCGCGGATCAGGTGCGCGTCTCCAGGGTTGTCTTCAATTAGGAGAACTTGGATCGGCCTTTCGTCCAACTTGAACGCTCCCCAGTTTTCCAGTTTATCGTCCTGCAGGGTTCGTGTGAACTTCCCTGGTTGCCGGGAGATTCGCTTGGATGTCTACACACGGCAGTTCAAAGTAGAACAGGCTGCCTTGCCCAGGCACACCGTCACTCTCGATGCCGGCCCGGCCATCAAGTTTGTCCATGATCCGGCGCACGATGGACAGACCAAGGCCGTGACCCTTGGCTCTAACCTGATCCAGACGGGTGAACGGCGTGAATAGGCACCGCTGGTCCTCCGGCGATACGCCGGGGCCGTTGTCTTTCACCCAGAAACGGACCACGTTGCCCCGCTTTGTGGCGCCTATCTCTATGCGCGGAGGCTGGCCACCGTACTTGATGGCGTTGCTGAGATAGTTGACCCAGACCTCTTCGAGCCACGGTCCGTTTCCCATTACCAGGGGCCAGCTATTGGATCGGATAATCTCTGCCTCTTTTTCTTCGATCTCGTGCAGCAGGCGTAGTTGAGCGGCGGTGACGATTGGGCCCATGTCCACCGGTTCTGTCTGTACGTCCAGCTTGCGCGTCTCGGACAGCAGGAGCAGCTCGTCGATGATATTGCTCATCTTGGCGCCGTTCCGTGCGATGACATTCATGTACTGTTGTACATCGTCCCCGGGTAGGCTGGCGATATCCTTCTCCAGTAGCTCGGAAAAGCCGATGATCAGTCCCACCGGGCCCTTGAGGTCGTGGGCCACGGTGTGGGCAAAGGCATCCAGTTCCTGGTTGTGTTCCCTCAACTCCCGGGTATGTTGTTGGAGTGCTCTCTCTGCTTTCCGCTGCTCCGTGATATTCCGAAACACCATCACGCCGCCGATGACGCTATCGTGTTCGTCTCTCATGGGTGCTGCACTGTCGGCGATCGGGATCTCCCTGCCGTCCCGGGCGAGCAGCAGGCAATTATCGGGAAGTTCGACGATGGCGTTCTTCTGCATCGCTACCATGACCGGATTCTCGATGGGCTTATCGGTCTTCTCATCCACGATGTTCAGAATGTCGGTGATGAGCTTGCCCAACGCCTCCTCTTGTGCCCACCCCGTCAGATACTCGGCCACAGGGTTCATGAACTTGACGTGGCTTTCGGCGTCGGTGGCGATCACAGCATCGCCGATGCTCCGCAGGGTGGTGGACAGCCAGCGCTCGCTCTCTTTGAGTTTCTTCTCCATCTTGTGTTTGTACAGCGCCATCTCGATGGTCGTGTGGATGTCTTTTTCCTCAAACGGTTTGAGCAAATAGCCGTGCGGCTCTGTGATCTTGGCTCGCCCCAGTGTCTCCCGGTCGGCGTAGGCGGTGAGATAGACCACCGGCGTGCCGAAACGAGCGCGCACTGCTCCTGCTGCCTGGATCCCATCCATGGTCCCCTTCAGACGGATGTCCATGAGTACCAGGTCCACCTGTGTCCTGGACAGGGTGGTAAGCGCTTCCTCACCGGAGGTGGCGATAGCCGGTACGTCATATCCGGCCCGTTTCAGCCTGCTCTGGATATCCAGGGCGGTTATGATCTCGTCTTCGACAATAAGGACTCTAGGCTGCTTCATGGCGTGTACTCCCTCGATGTGTCGTCCATGTCAATGCCACTACGCTTCTGCTCGAGATGATTGCACATCCAGATCGGTCCGTGCCTGTTGCCGATCGCTCACTGTCCAGTAGTGGTAGGGTTCTCTCGGGTCGGGGCAGGTGGGCGCCTGCCCCTGGCAAGCTGGTACCGGTAGCTCAACTCGTCGAGTATCGCTCCGGCTACGGCCGGGCCAATGACAGATTCGCCCCTGCTTACGGCGTGGATGGCAGTGACAATCTCGTCTGGGAGGCTTGCCCCCTTGATCAGGTGGCCCTGTGCGCCCTTCCGCAGTGCATTCAGCACCACCTGCCCCTGTCCGCTCGAGCCCAGCACGAGGATCTTGGTGTCTGGGTGTTGCTCCGTAATGTGCGCCACCATGTCGCAGGGATCCCAGGGGGTCAGGTCGAGATCCAGCAGGATTAGGTTCGGCTCCAGTTGGCGGATCAGGCTGGTGATCTCCTCTCCATCTTCTGTTGTGCCCACCGCTGTAATATCCTCCGTGTCCTGGAGAAGCATGTAGGTTTCCCGGCAGAATCTATCTTCGGAGCTCACTACCAAGACTCTCATCGGCTTGTGCCCATCCTTTCCGCAGAATCCCAACAGTCTGCAACAGCAAATCGTGGATTGGGGATCGGTTATCCTGCGCAGAGCGCTCGTGGCGCCCTGCAACTATTATCGCATGGAGTGCCTCAATCCACCAGATGGAAAATTCACCACTTGGGGTAGAGAAATTTCCTATGTTGTGATGAGATTCTTCTCAGGGATGGGGAAACGGGATCTGGAGGCCATCTCAGGGGGATGGGGAGAATGCTGGGTCTTTCTGGCACTCTCCACTGTGACCCGGAATGGGAGGGGGTTTGGGTACGAACGTACCAGGACAACTAGTGTACTTCACATAACAGAACTTTGGTTCTCGATTGCTCAAGTCCAGTCAGTGACTGGACCGCTTCTGACGGTGCTGGTCAAGTCTGGCGCAAGTCACGGACTTGTGCGGAGCAAAGTCCGGATCAGTATTGAGAAACAGCGCTGGGTTGATCTGCGAAGACTGTATTTGGTGCGAAATGAGGTGCCCGTCAATCCTCACCCAACACTGCCCAACCGCGGCGCAGCGCGACGAGGGCCGCCTGGGTGCGATTGTTCACATGCAGCTTTTGGTAGATCGTGCTCAGGCGGTTGGCGACGGTGCTTTCCGAGAGATGCAACTCCTCGCTGATCGCCTTGTTGTCTTCTCCCTGCGCGACCAGGCGTAGGACGTCCAGCTCGCCAGGCGTCAGGCTTTCCACGACTCCGTCCTCGGGCGTCATCTGGCTGAGACGCCGAAACTCGTCCAGGACCTTGGTGGCCAGGCCGGGGTCGATCAACGCCTCGCCCCGGTGAACCGCTCGCACGGTCTCGACCAGTTCTTGCTCGTCTGCATCTTTTAGCACATAGCCTCGGGCGCCGGCCTTGATCGCCTCGAACACGTAGCGGTCCTGCCGGTACATGGTCAGAATCACCACGCGCATGCTTGGGTCGGCTTCGGTGATCATGCTCGTCGCCTGCACGCCGTCCAGAAGGGGCATGTTGATGTCCATCAGGATAACGTCAGGCTGAAGCTCCTGGGCCAGTTGCACAGCCTCCTGTCCATTTTCTGCTTCTCCCACGACCTCAAAGCCGCCCAGGATCTCACAGATCTGGCGCATGCCCTGGCGGAAGAGCCGGTGATCGTCGACGATGAGTACGCGAATGGCTGGCATGATCAACCTCCTCAAACCCCAGATGTGGGGAGTATCACCTGGATCTCAGTTCCCTTGCCGGTCTGGCTCTGCAGGACAAAGCTGCCTCCTAGCTCTTCGACTCGCTCGTGCATCTGAGTCAAGCCCAGGTGTCCGAATCGAGTGGCTTCGTCCAGCAGGTCTGGGTCGAATCCCTGGCCATCATCCCGGATGGTCAGGGTTGTGGAAGCCTCTGGCCTCAGGTCCAGTTCCACCCAGGCGGTGCTCGCTTGCGCGTGCTTGCTGATGTTGTTCAACGCCTCCTGGACGATGCGGAACAGCACCGGTTCCAGCAACGAGGGCAGACGGTCCTCGGCTCCGTGCGTCTGCAGGTGAATGCGTAGCTGGTTCTGCTCCCCAAAGTCGTTGACAAATTGGTGCAGGGCAGGGGAAAAGCCCAATTCGTCCAGGGCCACCGGTCGAAGCGCAAAGATAGAGCGGCGTACTTCACGTATCTGGTCTTTCAACAGCTCGCGCATCGCCTCCACCTCGGCGTGCATCTGCTCCGGATTCTGCTCGATAAGATTATGCCACAACCTGGCTTTGAGGCGCAGGGAAGCCAGATTCTGGGCCAGGCCGTCGTGGATCTCACGCGCGATGCGGCGGCGTTCTTCCGCAATCGCCTCCTCTTCCGAGCGCCGGCTCTTTTCTGCGGTGATGTCTTCCACAGCCAGGATGGCGAGGGGTGGCCCGGCCGCCGACACGGGCGCGGCGCTGACGCGGACGGGGAACCTCGAGCCATCCCGTCGCTGGTGGGTCGATTCCAGCGTACTCGCTTCCCCGGTATGGAGTGCGTCAAAAAGCCGTTCCAGGTCGGAAGCGTTGGCAAAGATCTCGGCCAGAGGAAGAGAAGCAAATTCCGCGGGCGACCAGCCGTAGACACTTCGTGTCTGCTGGTTGGCCTGCACGATCGTGTAGGGCGTCTGTGCCAGGTCGATCTCAAAGATGCCCAACGGGGCGTTGTCGAACAGGTTGCGGAATCTCTCTTCGCTCTCGCGCAGTGCCCCCTCGGCCAGTTGAAGCTGAGCGACGTGCTTCTCCAGGGCGATGGCATCTTGCTCTACCTGCTCGCGCAGGCGGGCCTGCTGGACAGAGACAGCCAGCGGCCCCGCCACCTCCCGGGCGATATCGATGTGTTCGGGCAGCAAAAGGTCCGGGTGGCTTACCCCAATGTTCAGTGTGCCGATGAGCCTGCCTTGGGCCATCAACGGAATGACAGCATAACTGTGCACCCCTTCTGCGAGCAATTCCTGGTCCATTGGCCCTGGTTGAGGGGTGTCTCCCGATCCGTCCGGAGGTGGACTGGGGATCTCTTCTATGACCCGGATATTGCCCTGTCGCAGCGCCTCTGTCACGCCAAACGCTTCCAGGGGCTGGCGGGTGCCTGCCCCGATCCTGGTTGCACCCCTGGTGTACACTGCCAGGAATGTCCCCATGCCCTCCTTGTGGTCGAACAGGACAACACTGACCCGCTGGCAGGGGACCAGATCGCGGATGTGATTCAGGCAGGATTGGGCTATCGCCTCAGAGGACTGTGCCTCGAGGATGGCCCGGTCGATCTCGTGGATGGCCTCCAGGCGTTCGGTGCGTTGCCGCAGCGCTGCTTCCGCGAGCCGGCGCTCGGCGACCTCCTGCTCCAGGTCGGCGGCACGTATCTGCACCTCGTTGTGCAGGAGGGCGTTCTGCAGACCGATGGCCACCGTGCCGGCCATAGCTGCCAGAAAAGCCGACTGTCCCGAGAAATCGCGGCTTGTGAGGCAGGCCAGCCCAAGTACGCCCAGCACATCTGTGCCCTTTAGCAGCGGCAGGGCTGCAAAGGAACGCAGCCCCGCTGCCTTGCAGTCATCCAGGGTGCAGCGCTCGTCGCTTTGTACGTCGAGGGAGTATACAGCCTCCCCCTCACTGACGGCGTGGCCGCACAAACAGTTTCCCACTCGATGTGCGTCGAGGGGAGTGGGCTGCCATTCGAGTTCTCCGGCCTTTGCTCCCAACAAGAGCAATCGTTTGTCTTGTCTCAGGTACAGCATCGCCAAATCAGGGCCGATGCTGTCAGAGATCCAGCTCAGTGCTGTGTCTACGACTTCATCCAGCGATAGGCTGGCACTGACCTGCTGGCTTAACATATTGAGCTGGCTCAGCTCTTCAGCGCGCTGCCGGAGCGACTCCTCGGCCTGTTTGCGCTCGGTGATGTCGGTAAAGGCAGCCAGCCTCCCGCCGTACTGCCCGTTATCGAACTGGGAGCGGGTGCTGACGATGACAGGCAATCGACGGCCGTCCTTGGTCAGGAACTCGGTTTCGTAGCGGCTGCTCCGGGGCTGGTCATGTCCCACGCTTTCTAAGGTGCTCTCGCGACCAGGGGCCAGGATCTGATCTCGGTGGCATCCTTGTAGCTCGTCGACGGTGTAGCCCAACAGGTCTGCCGCTGCTGGATTGGCAAAGGAGAGATACCCTGTTGCATCTTCTACGAGGATGCCTTCCTGCATGCCCTGTACGATATCCTCGTTGAAGGTCCGTAGCTTGTTGGTCTCGTCGTACAGCCGGGCATTCTCGATGGCGATCGCGGCCGAGGCAGACATCGCCTCTAGCAGTGCCAGGTCCGTGGCGTCAAAAGAAGCGGGTTTGTTATCCACCGCTTGCAGCACGCCGATCAGCTTCTGCTTCACCCGCAATGGGACACTGAGCAGAGAGCGTATCTCCAGTCCTGTTTGTAGATCGATCTTCTTGAAATGGCGGTCGTCGGCCCGGGTATCGACCACGATCACGCTCTCACCGTGGCGCGCCGTCCAGCCGACGATTCCCTCTCCCAGCCGCAACTTCCAGCCATCCAGGAGCTCCCCGTAGGGCCCGACAGCCTGACGGCAGATCAGCGTGTCGCTTCCCGGGTCGAGTAGCCACACGGTGCAGCCCACAGCATCCAGCAGATGGCGCGCTTCCTCCAGGACTTGGACGAGTACGTAATCCAGGTCCAGGCTGGAGCTGAGTGACTGAGCGACGCGGTTGAGCATCTCCAGCTCCCGGTTCCGTCGTTGTAGCGCCAGCTCGGTCTCCATGCGGGTGTCGATCTCGGCCCTCAGGCGGACATTCGTATTCGCTAGCTCGGCCGTCCGTACCTCGACTCGTTTTTCTAGGTCGTCGTGTGCCTCTTGCAGTGCCTCCGAAGCTAGTTTGCGCTCGGTGACGTCCACAAAGGCCATCTGGGTGGCAGGCTGTCCGCTACGTTCGATGAGGCTGGCATAATACTCTACCCAGCGTACGTCCCCGTCTTTGCGGACCACGCGAAACTCGTCCGTGGCCGGGACCGGTTCGCCGGACACGTGGTCTACCAGGCGATTCAGGAGCCATGTTCGATCCTCAGGGTGGACGAGGGTCATGGTCTTGTCAGCGGGCAGCGCCAGCAGCTCATCTACCGAATAGCCAATGATCCTGGCACAGGGGGGATTGGCAAAGATGATGCGAGGTGGGATTCCCTGCACGACCATGATGCCTTGCAGGGAATGCTCGACCAGGGTCCGGTATTTCTCCTCGCTCTCCTTCAACCGCCGTTCTACAGCGTGTTTGTGCAGGGCCATCTCAATGGTGGTGTGCGTCTCTCGGACTTCGAAGGGTTTGAGGATATAGCCGTAGGGCTCGCTCAGTTTGGCCCGCTGCAGGGTTGCATCGTCGGCATAGCCGGTTAGATAGATCACCGGGATGTCAAAACGCTTGCGGATCTCCTGAGATGCCGATATGCCGTCCAGTGCCCCGCGCAGCTTGATGTCCATCAACACCAGGTCGGGCCGGAGCCGATCTGCCTCTTCCAACGCTTCCTCACCCGAAGAAGCGAGTCCACAGACGGTGTGCCCCAGTCCCTTTAGCCTGTCTCGCAGGTTGTTGGCGACGATGACATCGTCCTCAACCACCAGTATCTTGGCGTTCATCTCTGTCCCACCTCCTGGAGGGGACCCCAAGCCACTGCAGAGTGCTGCAGCATATCGGCCTCGCCGGTCTCCTTGCCCTCTGGTGGAAGGATGCGCTGGAGGGCAATCGATAGAGCTTTTCGCCCTCCCATTATAGCCGGAACTCTGTTATATGACAAGTTCGACCCTGCAAACCTTCCAGGATGCCAGGCCGCTGATCCGCGTCGATCGGACATATATGCCCCGGCCACAGTACCGGGAGGTGTACGAGCAGAACTTTGGTGTGTACAAGCAACTATACAGGAATAACCGGCAGATGTTCCGGCGCCTGAATAAAGGCCGGTCGTAGGGATCGTCTGGCTTTGCCTCTTTGGATGTCAGGCAGTGCCAAGGTTGCCGGAACCGTTCGGGCGGAGCAACACCGTCTGGAGCCAGCGACGGGCTTCTCGAGGTGATTTCAGGCGGAAAGCTGCTTTTGTCTCCCTCTCTGCCGGCGCCACAAGGATCGCGATGCCGCCCCGCGCCTCGATCACGTCAAAGGCTTCCTCATCTTTGTCATCGTCGCCCAGGTACAGCGGCAGCGCGCCAGGCCACGGGTACCGATCCAGCAGGTACTCCACCGTCCGCCCCTTGTGTGCCAGCCTGGGACCGATCTCCAGGAACCTGTGGCCACCCAGCAGGCGGAAGAGGTGCGGGGGGGCATCTTCGGCGGCCTGGGCAGCCATGCGCCGCGCCGCGGCTAACACCGGCCCGGTTTCCTCATCCTGGGCAAAGCGGGCATGGAGCGCCAGTGCCCAACCCTTGTCCTCCAGAAAGAATCCGTCGCGCCCGGTCAGGAGATCCGCCCACCGGGGTTTCAGGGCTTCCAGCGTGGGACGGATGTCTTCGTAGTCCAGCCGGTCAATCCGCTCTCCCTCGGGCGTCTGCAGTTCGATGCCATAGGTGCCCGCCAACAGGATGCCGGGTACCGGGACCAACTCCTGCACGTGACTCAGACGGCGTCCACTGACGACGGCGACGCGTGTGTGCGGTTGCTCCTCCAGCCTGGAGAGCAGGTCCACGAGCTCTGGATCGGGGTTCACATGCTCCGGCGTGGGCGCGAACTCGGCAAGTGTGCCGTCGTAATCCAGGAATAACCACCGGCGGTCGGCACCCGCTAGACGCTCCTCAATCCAATCGGGGGTCCCCGGTCTCACGCTTCCTCCTGGCCCTGGAGCAGGGGTTTGATGTCCCGTTCAAAGATAGCCTGCCAGGTATAGTCTTGCCGTACCCGGCGGCGCAACCGGTGGACCGGGTCGGTTTCGCTCCAGGCCAGTATGCGATCGGCCAGGTCTGCCGGCTCTCGGCTTGTGTCAAACAACATCACATCCTCGCCACCGATCTCCACCGCTGCCGGTACCTCCGTACAGACCACAGGTATGCCGACCAGCCCAGCCTCCAGCACCGGCATGGCAAACCCTTCCCGGTGGCTGGGCATGAACATCAAGTCGCCGAGACGGAACAGATCCCCAACAACCTCAGGCCCGATCACGAGTCCTTGGACTGGATCCGGCCCGGATTCAAAGACAAAACGCATCTCCTCTTCCACACCCAGCTCCTGGCGCAGCGCTTGTAGGGAATGGAAATAGGCCATGCTCTTTGCGTCGTGGGGGTCTGGAGGACCGGTCAGGATCAATCTCAGATGGCAGCCACGCCCTTTCAGTGCTGCCACGACCCGTAGCGCATACTCGATGTTCTTGGCCTGGGTGACCCGCACCGGCATCAACATAATCAGATCGCTCTCCAGCAACCCCAGGCGCTGTGCCAGGGCGTGGCCTTCGACAGATAGACCCAGCAGCGCCTCCGCGTTCACCCCGTTGTAGACCACCCGGATCTGCTCTGGGGGGCAGCCCAAGAGCGCAGCCAGCTCTCCTTGGCGGCGTTCTGACACCACGACGTACTCGACGTCCGCGCGATAGGTACGCAACAGATCCCAGGGGTAGCCGGGATGGACCTTGGAGCTGGAGCTGGGACTGGTCCAGGTAAAATCATGACACCAGGCTACACAGTGGCGGATGACGCCGGCTGTCAATAGGTGGTGCAGTGCTGCCGTGAGGGGAAGGTTAAAGTGCTTGGTGAACACATTGTGTACGATCACCGTGTCGAACTGGCTCAGGGTTGCTTCCAGGGAGCCGATCAGTTGGTCGACCATGTTGTCAAAGGCTGGCGGCACCTTGCCTTGCTCCAATCGTGCGCTGATCTTCGTTACCTGTGCGTCCTGTGAATCCATCTCGGGGATTCGAATCCAGTCGACGCCTGGCGGCAGGCTCGGGGCCTCGCCCGAACCGGCAACCACGGTTGTCGGGTAGCCGGCCTCCACAAAGGTGCGGGCGTGGGCTTCGATCACCGCTTCCACGCCGCCGACGACGGGTGGTGCAGAGTAGTGAAGGATCGCAGTTTTCGGCATTCTTATAGGGTGGCTCTCATGCTCTCACAGGCCCATTTCTGCGATCGTCTCCAATTGACGGCAGAGCCAGGCTTCAATGTCTTCGCGTTCGACCAGCCCACGAAGGCGCTGGGCGCGTGCCCGGCGCTCAGCGGGCGCCATCACCAGTGCCCGGTGGAGCGCCTCGGCGGTGGCGTATACGTCGCAGGGTGAGACGACCAGGGCGCCGGGTTCCAGTTGCTGGCGTGCTCCAGCTCGCTCGGAAAGGATGAGCACCCCATTGCGCCTGTTCACGATGGGCCCTTCCTTGGCCACCAGGTTCATCCCGTCGACAATAGCGTTCACCAGCAACACGTCGTATAGTTGCATGGCTGCTACTGCCCGGGGGTAGCTGTCCCCGACGAGTATGCGTACCGGTTCCCACTCGCTGTCACCGTACGAAGCGTTGACCCGGCCAGCGGCTGCCATGAGGTCGTCCAGGTAATTCCGGTATTCATCCACGTCCATCCGCGATGGGACCAGCAGCGCCAGAAACAGGACCTTGCCTCGGTGCTCAGGATGCAGTTCCAACATCTCCTCAAAGGCCAGAAACCCGCGCAAGATGTTCTTGCTGGGCTCGATGCGATCGATACGAAGGATGAGCTGTTGGTCGCCCGCCGTGTCTTCCAGTTCGGACCGGATCTCGGCCACATCTGGCGAAGCGGCCAACTGCCGCAACGCGTCCACGTCGATCGAAATAGGAAAGTCGCGCACATGGGTGGTATGCTTCTTGTACTTTACCGTTCGCCGTTTGTACTTCACAGAGGCGCGTGGCAGGTGGGTCTCACAAGTGCGAAGAAAGTCCAGGGTATCGTCATAGATCTGGAAGCCCAGGACGTCCACCGCGCACAGACTGTTGAGGATCGACTCGCGCATGGCTGGTGGCAGGATGCGCCAGTACTCCGGCCCGGGCCAGGGAATGTGAACGAAATGCAGTGTCGTCGGCCGTTGGCGTTTGCGCAGGCCGGCGCGTAGGTACCGCGCGACCAGGTAGAGGTGATAATCCTGCAACATAACCAACGTGGGGCGGGACGTAGCCTGGATCTGTTGGATAATGGCCTCGGCGAATTGGCAGTTGACTGCCCGATAGCCTTCCTCCCAGGCCCGCCAGGTGCGCTGGTCGATCACAGGCGCCCGCGGGACGTCCCACATCGAGTGTTGCAAGAACCACAACAGTGGGTTGGCAATGACGTTATAGTAGCCTTCGTACGCCTCCTCATCCGGAGAAAGAAAGCGTACCCTGATCGCGCTGCCGTCCTCAAGTGCTACCTGGCCCTCTTCCCAATCGGCGTCAGCCTGCGTCCGGGCACAGGCGATCCAGGTGGTGTCAGCGGCGTGCCGGCAAAGGCCCGTCAGGGCGGTCACCAGCCCCCCTCCACCCCGTTGATAGCGCAGCGTCCCATCTTGGGCCTCTTCAAAGATCACGGGCGCACGATTGGCGGCAATGATCAGGGCCCGATTGGCAAAGAACTCGGCTTGCAGAGCCTCACACGATTGGCGTGTCGGTTCCATCTCTAGCCTCCACGGGGTCAGACGTCTTCTTCCTGGCTGGCCTGAATCGCAAGGTCGATGAACACGGCAGCGGTCCAGCCAAACGCGTTGGCGGCGGTCGCTGGAGGTTTCCCGGTTTTGGCGTTGTAGTATTCATGGATGCCGGGCTGGCCCATGATCAGATCCAATGTCCTCTCCCGGAGCGTGTGTGCCAGAGCTTGCTCGCCGACCTGGCGTAGCGCCTCGATAAAGAAATAGTTGATGTTGGCCCAAACCGGACCGCGCCACATCGTCTCAGGATCAAACGCTGGGTCGTTGCGCGACACGGATGGAATCGCGTACTTGCCCCAAAACTCGTCCGGGTTGGTGAGGTGGTCGATGAGTCGCTGCTGTATGTTGTCAGGCAACTGGCCTGTCCACAGTGGATAGAGATTGAAAGGGGTGACGACCGGGATGGGCTGGTGGTCGTGCAGGGCTCGGAACACGCCCGCCTCTTCATCCCAGAAATCCTCGATCATCCGGCGTACGATGGACGCAGCACGTCGGCGCCACATGCCTCCCTCCGCCTCCATCCCCAGAGTCTCAGCCATCATCGCCAACGAGCCCATCTGTACGCAGAGATAGGTATTCAGGTCTGGAGATTCGACAGGCATACCATACTCCCACAACGGACTATCATCGAGTCCTGAGGAGTAGGGGTGGTTGTATTGCACCAGGCCATCGGCATCGTCGTCATTCATACTGAACCACCACGCATTCCAGCGGACCAGCGGCACATAGATCTCCTGCAGGAATTTGGGATCGGGGTCGGTCTCGTCGAGCTTGAGTGCTGCCCAAGCCATGATCGGCGGTTTGGTCACTTCAGCCCGCAGAGGATGTTCGATGCTGGCCACGACGGCCTCGTCATACACCGCGTCGGGGATCATGCCGTCGGGGAGTTGGAGGGCAAGCATGGTGCGCAACTGGTTGCGAGCCAGTTCGGGGTCTACATGGCGAAAGGCCAGAGCATGAAAGCAGGCATCCCAATTCCAGATGCCGACGTACTGCATCTTGGAGGGCATCATGGCCTCGTGCAGCACGTGCCCGGAGGGTGCCACCAGGTTGTTGCTCATCACCCACCAGGCGTAATAGTAGTGGTCCCGGTATCGCTCTGCCACCGGCGGCACGCGGGCGAACCACTCGTGCCAACGCGCCTCGGCGGCGGCTAGCGTCTCTGAGAAGGGACCTGGTGTTCCATCGAGTTGCAGGTCGCTGCGGATATTGAGATGGATGGCTACGTCGTCGCCGCCCTCTACGATGAACTCGAGGACATAGGCCTCCCGCTCGAGACCCAGCTCGTTCCTGAGCACCTGTCCGTTGGTGCGGTAGGCGAGGTTGCGTACCGCCTGTAGCGTACCGCCATCATCGCTCTGTTGCCACATCTGGGTGCTGACACGAAACCGGATGCCGGCAGTCTGGCCAGCCGGCAAGCCAATTGCCAACGTGTCGCCCTGCTGAAAGGCCAGTCCAAAGGTTCCCAGGCGGGTCTGAAAGACCAAGGCATGGGGCCAGGTAGTCAGGCGATAGCTGAGAGCCATCCCCTCTCCGTCGATGAAGCAGAGATCCTGGATGTAGGGTGGGCGGAATCGATAGGTGTCCAGGCCGGGCTGGATGGCGGTCAGCCGCTCGGCAAGCTTGACGTAAAGGCGATCGTGCTCGGCTTGTTTGAACACCAACAGGCGCGAGCCCCGGTCGCTAAAGGGCACGCGGGTGACATCGATGCGGTTCTCGAGCAGATCAAGAAAGGCAGATGTTGTCATGGGGCACCTCTGCCCTTCAGTATACCACAAAACTGGCCAGGTTGTGCAAATCCCCGGGCAGGGTTGCGTACCCCGTCCATGCCAGATCAGTTCCCCAGCACCCAGCCAACCACGGCCTTGGTTGTTCCGTCTCCCAGCCTACGATGCGGGCGCTTCTTTGCTCCCTCCCATCCACGACAGGTCGTCCAACTCGCCAAAGTGGTCGCGGAAAACGCGATAGTACATCAATTCCTCTTTGGTGCTCAGCGTCCAGCCGTTGGGCAGCGTGCGCTCGCGACGGAACTCCTGGTCCGTAATCTGGTCTTCAGCGCTCAGCGCCAGCAGAAAGGCCACGCCGGCGCCCTGCCATAGTGAGGCCCTGTGTGGATGTATCACATCTTGGGGAAGCGCATCGCTCATCGCGCGACGTAGGATCCACTTTCCGATTGTTTCGCCGTTCCGTCGTAGCTTGAGCTCAGGGGGGATGCGCATCGCATATTCAAAAACGTCAAGGTCGAGAAAGGGCACGTGGGCCACGAGGCCCTGAGAACTGGCGCTACGGTCCACCCACTGCAGAGCAGTTTTGTGCAGGCTCTGTGCGCTGTGCACCAGTTCTTTAGGGAGATTCTCTGGTTCCATTTCCTTGAGATAGTCATGGCCGCCAAAAAGCTCGTTGGCACCGTCGTCGAAGAGGATCGTCTCCACGAAATCCGCGGCCCGCTTGGTTGCCAGGTACCGGATCATCGCTGAGCGGACCAAGGGGACATCGAAAGATTCCACATGCCAGATCACCCTCGGCAATGCTGCCAGGAGCTCATCCTGAGTGACCATGATCTCGTGGTGCTCAGTCTTCAGGAATTCGGCTACTTGCTGGGCAAGCGCCAAATCTGGCGACCCGGGTGTGCCTGCCGCAAAGGTGTGCAGTGCCCGCACCTGGGGGCGCGCCAGGGCGGCGAGGGTGCTGGAATCCAGGCCGCCGGCAAGCCAGCAACCCATCAACTCGTGATCGAGTCGCCGAGACACCGCCTGCTCGAGCTGCAGTCGCAGCTCAGCGACTATCTCGTCGGAATTCTGGCCTAGCTCTGGCCCGGGTTCCATCTCAAAGAAGGTCTGGAATCCCTCCCGGCTTTCATACCAGGTGCCGGGTGGAAAATCATGGATGTGATCCGTCATCCCTACCAGCGCTTTTGCCTCCGACCCGAAACACAGATCACCCTCGTCAGTTCGGCCGTAGTAGAGCGGGCGGATTCCAAGGGGATCGCGGGCCAGGAATACGCCATGAGGGGTCGCAGCAGTCAGCGCAAAAGGTCCGCGCTTCTGCCTGAGCGCGGCAGGGTCAGGCAACGGCGGTTGCTCCGCATCCCAGGCTGCCTGCTTGCGCAGCATCGCTGGCGTCGGCTCGGCCTCTGCTTCCGGCCATACCGCTCCGAGTGTTGCACCATGGCTCTCAATTATTTTGGAGCCGGATGCCCCGCGGTGAGCGACACGCGCCAGCATCCGTGCAACCTGGTCCTGCTTTCCACTGTTTTCGATTCCTACAATTCCTGCCATAATCCTCCTAGATCCAGAGCTTGCAGACAGATCATAGGCTATTCGCACCAGGGATTGTCGAGCCCTTCGGTAGCATTTTGTCAACAACCCGGAGCAACTCGCTCACCGACCCATGTCCCTGGAGAATACGACCTTGGCTTTCGTCTCCTGCTCGATCCGATGGTGAAGCTGTCCCAGTTGAGTTGGAGTGAATGTATTTGTATCTGTCTCATCGCTGGGGCGACTGAGGACAAGATAGTTAGCACCGACATCGTGGCAGGATCCAACTAGTTCCTCCTCGACGTTGCCGTGACGAACTGCACCCCGCGCCGCGACGCCGTGCGAGTTGGCAATGGCCTGCGCTGTCAGGATCATCGAGTTCCCCATCTGGCGCATCTGCTCCACTACGGTCTGGGCACGGCTGGTGCTTGCATCTGGAAAGTAATCACGGTTGATAACATACAGGAAATGCACCGGCAGGCTGGTTTCCTGGGCGAGCGTGACTGCCCGGGTGATTGCGGCCCGGCTGTCCTGTCCACCCCGAAGTGCACACACAATTCCACTCATTCCCTCTCCTCAGTCAGACATAGGTCTTCTCCAGCCCCCTACCAGGCCAGGAGTCTGGAGACACAGCTTCTGCATGCCTTGCACAAACTACTTCTTGCGACGGATCCAACGCGTACGCTTGAGCCTCTTTCTGTGCTTATGCTTCGCCATCCGCTTCCGGCGCCATTTCCTCACACTTCCCACTGGCTTACCCCTTCCATTTTATCTACGAGTCTACTATCCTGATACACTACTTTGGCCTTTTCAATCCCAGCAAGCGGCGCACCCGCTTCTGATCTACTTTGTCCACAGGCAGGTCTTTGTCAAAACTGCGGCGCACCCGTTTCGATTTCTTGCGACGCAGGTGGCTGCGCCGCCCTTTGAGCCGGCGCAGCTTGCCCGTGCCTGTGATCTTGAATCGTTTGGCCGTTGCTTTGTGCGTCTTCATCTTGGGCATCAGTCTACCCCTCCCTTCACGACGCGCTTGCATGCATCCATGGTGCAGCGTTTTCCTTGCTAGAAACTGCGCCGGCGCCGTTCCGCACGTCGCTTACGATTACGTTCCCGCCGTTTCGCCTTTCGGAGAGCGATGCGCCGCTTCTCACTGTTGGAAAGGAAGAAGCGCTTCTTCCGTACGTCGCTCAACACGCGCTCTCGTTGCACCTTCTTGCGAAAACGTTTCAGCAATTGCTCCTGCGACTCACCGGTCTTTAACATTACCGTTGCCAATCTAATTCACCTCCCTTCCTTTTGGTTTCATCCTTGTCCGTCATCACCCTGGCCACCTGCCATCCACTGGACGTTCTCTCTCCACGTGCCTGCCGCTCCCGCGCAGCCATGGCGACGCTGCGGGCAACAGAAAGGGCCTGGTTTGGCCGCCACCCAGACAACTGCTGTGGCTGAACCAGGCCCTAGGAAAACCTGGAACTCAGTTCCCAAGGCGAACGCAAGAACCAGAAGCAATCTTTTGCGCGAGCGCCTCAGATTGCTGAGGCTGCCCTGACGCGTTGTCCGTCCTCCCCAGATAGCAGCTCTTCAGATAGCCATTCCATTGTGCTATCCAACCAATCCAGCTCAGCCTTGGCCAGAGCCAATCCATAGCCGAGGGCCAGACGTTGTCCTAGGTCCAACCTTTCGTCTATGGCTCCGGTACCCTCTCTCAATTTGGCACGATGGTCAGCGACCTGTTTTCGCCGCCGCTCTAGGTGGGCCAGCAGCCTGGCGATGGAGTGACTGTCGGCTATGAGCAGACGCATCACAAATGCTTTTAGCGGCGCATTCGCCGCAGCTGGCTGGTCTATCCAGGCTTGGAGAGCCTGGCGCCCAGCCGGTGTGATGCTATAGATCTTTCGAGGCGGCCTATCCAGCCCTGGCACGACTTCCACAGCCACCAGGTCCTCTTGCAACAAAGCACGCAAGACGGGATAGAGGCTTCCACCACTGGGGCTGCCGATCAGCCAATTCAGGGTGTTGAGAAAGCGCTTGATGTCATACCCTGACATCGGCCGCTGAGCCAGCAAGCCAAGAACGAAGAATTGAAGGCTAACTGTACCGCCAGACATAGCACTTTCCTATCTATGTCGTTTCGTCATATTATACTATGAGATGGCAGCTATGTCAAAATCTCTCTTGAGGGTGGGGGCTCTTGAAGCTCTGTGCTGGCGCTAGCCGTGTGGCAAAGTCGTAGAAATAGGGCTCTCTCCGTCCGGGGATAAAAAGAGAGAGCCCGGAAGGTCCGTGTTTGCCGGACCAGAAAACGGCCTGCCCACTGGCTAGGCCGTCAGGACATCCAGCGACAAGTGTTCGTACTCGGTATCCCGGTCGAGCAGGTTTTCGGTTAACTCGAGCTGCAAGGGGCTGACCCGGGTGACTTCCATGTCGGCCTCGCAGCGGTCACAGAACACTGCCTGACCTATCCAGGGCTTGCGGCCCATGTAGATCCTGGCTCCACACTCCAAACAGTACGCAACAGCCATAAGTGCTCTTTCCTTTGTGTACTTGTCTGAAAAACCCTACCCCTTCACCTCTGATCGGTGAGGGGCGTCCCACCGGAGAATGTTGGCCCGATGCTCGTCAGCCTATCCCTGTTCGTCGTCCTCAGCCTCGTCATCGTCCTCTTCCCACATCCAGTAGAATTCCACAGGATCCGTGCTCACAATTTCCAACTGTACCTTGCAGTGGGGACAGGTCACAATCTGGCCCACCCTGGCATGATTCAGAGTGATCTTGCCATCGCAATCCAGGCAATATGCACTCTGCCCATTGCTGGTCTTCTTCATTGGGTCAGGTCCACTACTGAGTCACTCGTTCCGTAGAGATTGTCCTCATAGTCGTCGGCGTACCAATCGTTGAGCCATTCCTTGCCATCCAGCAGATACCGGAAGCGATAGCGCTGCCCCGCTTCCAGTTCGACCGTGGCGGTCCATTCTGCGTCGCGGCGCAGGTGGACCATTGGAGTGGCAGTCGAGTCCCAGTCGTTGAAATCGCCCACGACGCTAATGCGATCCGCGCGCGTCGTGTACGGCAAGGAAAAGGTCACCTGGACTCGCCCGTCTCCCCGGATTGCCTGCTTTCTCAGCACAGCTCTTTTCCCTCCCTCCACTTGGTCGCGGCACGGGTTCCCACGATAACAATCGGAACAAAGGATATAACCGTGTGAACCCGTGCGCGCTGTGCCTGGCTGTCAGGCCAATCCGCTTCTCTGGATTGGCCTGACCTTCCTACCAATCGTCCTCGTCTTCTTCGTCCTCGTCGTCCTCGTCCCAGCTCCAATCATAGGCCCAGTCAAGCTCGAGGGGATTCAAGCTGATCACTTCGAGCTCTGCGTCGCAGTGGGGACAGGTCAGCTTCTGACCCAAGTTGGCATGAGGGTTAAGGACAATGCGCCCATCACAATCTGGACAGTATGCGCTTCCCATAACCGTTTCTCCTTCTTATGCGACTTCAGCCAGCTCAATACTGGCTGTGTGGAAAAGTCTAAGTCCGTTATGTGCAAAAGGCGGAGAAAAAAGCTATCAACAATGTCTCAGAAAGGCGCCATTTGTATGATTTTTGTTATGGACTGAATCTGAGGTTCGGGTCCATTCTGTGCCCGCCGGCTCGCCAATTGGTGCACCACATTCCGCTCGTGGTGGATCGTAGGTCCACTGCCAGGCATTGCGGCCTGTCGGCTATGGCTCGTCGGGATCGAAAGCATACCCTACGCCAGGCACGGTGTGAATATAGCGGGGGGTTTTCGGCTCCGGTTCCACTTTGGACCGGAGACGGCTGACCAGGCCGCGCACCAGTTCCTTGTCACCTCGGCCGCTGTATCCCCATACCCGCTCTACGATGACCTCGGCAGGGAGCACCTGGCCTCGGTGGGTCATCAGGGTATAGAGGAGACGGAACTCGAGGTGCGTCAGGCGCTGTGAGCGCCAGTCGGACACCTCCACCGTCCGATTGACCGCGTCCAGCGTGAGACCAGCCTGGCTCAGGGTGGGCAGACTGAAAAGCGGCACGGTGCCGGCTCGCCGCATCAGGGCCTGCACCTCGGCGATGAGCAACCGGGCGCTGAACGGCCGGCCGAGCACAAGATCTGCCCCGGCCTCAAGGAGAGCGCAGTGTAGATCTTCCTCCACGGGATCGACGATCACTACCAGGGGAACCGGTGTTTCTGCGCGGGCGCGATGCACGTGTGCCAGGGGATCGCCCCGGAGGGCCAGCACAACCAGGTCCGCGGGTCGCTCCAGCCAGCTCTTCATCGCCCGCTCGAGATCGGATGCTGCGGTCACCGCCAGACCCGCGCGCTGCAGCACCAGGGAAAGCACCGCTCGTTCGTCGGCATTCTGCACAAGAAGCATGGCATACATCGCCTGATGCACCCTCCCGGCAGATGGTCTTCTGGGTGGCGACCAGTATAACATCCTTCACTGCGGAAGTCAACTCTTGCCGCGTTAGCTTGCAGGGCAATCGCCTCCTGCATCTCAGCCTACCTGCCCTCAGTTCGGAGAAACAGGCTCCGCCATCAGAGGTGTCCTGTCCATATCGGTGATGGCGGCAGGTGCCTCCTTGTTGCCCGACCTGCCGTTGGAGCATGTTCAAAGCGTTATCCTCCAGGGCTGTATCGCCAGGTGGACCGTTGCGAGAATCGCACAAAACATCCCATTTTGCGACCGCTTTGATACGATTTTTCGACAGCTTTTGGACACACTTGCCCCATAGTGCGCCGTTGGAGGGCCTTCAGGCTGCTCCCCATGGGGCAGGATAGCGACCTGGATCTGTCGAGTGGCCAGATGGACCCGCTGGCTTCTCGAAACGCAACCGGGAGAGGATACTATGGATGTACTTGCATGGACCCTCGTTATTTTCCTGGCGAGGGTGCTGGACGTGAGCCTGGGCACCATTCGCGTGCAGTATATTGTGCGCCGCAAAAAAGTGGTGGCGGCATTGATCGGTTTCGTTGAGGTGTTGATCTTTATACTTATCGTCAGCCGCGTGATCCAGGATATCCAACACTGGCCCTACGTGCTGGCCTATGCCGGAGGTTTTGCCACCGGCACCATGATTGGTATAGCCCTGACGGAGAGATTTGACCGGCGGGTTGTGCAGGCATCGTTCATCTGCCATGGATCGGGCGACCAGATAGAGGGCGCGGTGCGCGAGGCTGGGTTCGCCTTGACGCGCTATGATGCCATAGGACGCGACGGCCATGTGGAGGTGATGGACGTGGTCTGCTCGTCCGGTCAACTGACCCGCCTGATCGATCTGGTTATCAAGATCGACCCCAGGGCATTCCTGTACACGCAAGAACTGTCCAGCCTGCAGGGTGGTTATGTGTACGGGCTAAAGGGCAAAGTGTAAACCAGACCCGGCATCGTGTGCAGGGTGCCTTGCCGTCCTGCCACATTCGCAATCCCCTATCCGGCATGCAACTCCTTTGATAAAGGTCTTGCATGCCCTCCAGATGTGTGATACAATGTTGTCCGCAGTTCACACCGCAAGTTCCGTCTGCGCCACTTTCTGACATCTCGTCGCGGCAGGAGCACCGACCTGTCCAGCCAGCGTCGGCGGGGCCATAGCTGCCGAGTCGCAGCGTGTGCCACTACAGGTGCACGCGGAGCCAGCCCGGATCTGTCGCGCCCAGAGACCGCTACTCGTCGGAATCATAGCTGAACCGACAGGAGATGGCACAGTGAAGCGATATCTGTTGCTGGGCCTGGCGATTGGCGGGGTCATGCTTCTCGCCGCCGGGTTTGTGTGGCTACTCAGCACTGTGCCTGAGAACACCCACGCTCCCTCCTTTGCACTCTCTATCGGCATCTTTCTCTTTGTCTTTGCCGCCATCAGCTTGCGCTGGATGCACGAGACGGCTGCCGCGTTGCTCGGTGCAGTGGCTGTCTGGCTGGTTCACTACATCGGCAGCGCTTTCTTCCCCTCCCTGGGCATCATTGGCTTCGAAGAGTCCATGACCTTTGTGGACTGGAACGTCATCTTTCTCATCTTGGGCATGATGATCTTTATGGCCCTTTTCAGCGAAACCGGCGTCTTCAGTTGGCTTGCGTTTCGCGCCTTTCGCCTGGCTGGGGGCAATGCCTGGCTGCTGGGCATGATCTTGGTGCTGCTTACGGGCATTGTCTCCGCCTTTCTCAACGACGTCACCGCCATCCTGCTGCTGGTGCCCCTATCTGTCCAGATTGCGCAGACGGTGGGCGTCCATCCCCTTGCCTACGTGATCCCTGAGGTGCTGGCTTCCAACATTGGTGGCGCGGCCACCATCATTGGCGACCCGCCTAGCACCATCGTCGGTTCCCACCTTGGCCTGAGCTTTGGCGAGTACCTGGTCAACATGGCGCCCATCGCCATCTTGTGCATGATCGCGCTGTTGGCCATGACCACCCTGCTTTATGTGCGGGAGTTCCTTGGTGCCAGGCAGAGGCTTTCGCCGGCCATGGTCGCCCAGCTAGAAACCAGCGCCAAGATCACCGATGCGCCGCTGCTGCGCAAAGCGGCGCTGGTCGGTGTGTTCACGTTGATCCTGTTTTTCGTCGGAGACTGGTTCGATCTGCCACCCAGCGTGATTGCCCTGGCTGGCGCTGCCGTCCTGGTCGTCTGGGTCCGGCCTGACATGCACCATATGCTGCGTCAGGTGGACTGGACGACACTCGTCTTCTTCATTGCGATTTTCGTCGTCGTGGGCGGGCTGGAGGCCACGGGTGTGATCGGCTGGCTGGCTGGTGTCATCGGCGATCTGGCAGGCGACAACCTGACCCTGGCAACGGTCCTGATGATCTGGGTGCCGGGCATTGCCTCGGGTGTTGTGGCCAACATCCCGTTCACCGTAGCAGCGCTGCCCATCGCAGATTTCCTGACCGCCACCATCCCCGGTGCTGAAAACCAGGTCCTCTACTGGGCGCTGATCCTGGGTGCGGACCTGGGGGGCAATGCCACCTACCTGGGCTCTGCTCCGAACATGGTCGCCATCGGCCTGTTGGCCCAGGCGGGCTACCGCCTCACCTTCGGCCGCTTTGTGCGGGACGGTGTGCCGGTGACGGTCATCACCCTGCTGATGGCGACGGTCTGGCTGCTGGTTCGATACTGAGCAGGCCGTCTGCCCTTGCTGCGTGGGCCAGCACGAGGGTGCAGGGACGCCGAGCGTAGGGCATGGCGCAAGATTGCACCCGACCACATCCATGGACTGTCAAGCGAATGCTGTACCGGGAACTGGCGTGGCGGCGAGGAGGTACACAATGGGCAGGATCCTATGCGCGACCCGCGGTGGCGAAGGGAGCCAACCGACCCTCGATGGTGCCATTGCGTTGGCCAAAGAACGGGGGGACAGCCTTGTCTTCCTTTTCGTGGCTGATGTCAGCTTTCTGAACCAGACCGCTGCCCCCCTGGTCGTGGACGTCGAACTGCGTTTGGAACATATGGGGCGCTTCCAGTTGGCCAGGGCCGGGGAACTGGCCACGAGCCAGGGTGTCGAGGCCCAGACGCTCGTACGACGGGGGCGGTTGCGCTCAGAGTTGGTGGCCGCAGCCCGGGAAGTGGGCGCCACTCTCATTGTGCTGGGCCGGCCCACGGGCCAGACCGCTGTCTTTGAGACCGAAACGCTGCCAGCCTTTGCGGCTGCCCTTGAGGCTGAAGCGGGCATCGAGGTCCGCATCGTGTAGCAAGCACCACGTCGTGCGACCAGAGCACCCTCGAACCCATCCTCCGTCTCCGCACTTCCACCCGGAATATCAGGCGTGAGGAACAGGATGGAGCCATGGTACGCATCGGGCGCCAGTCCTGCCGTGTCGACCGACACCGTGACCTGGTGTGGGTGCCCTCCGATAGGCCGGTGACCGCCACTGTGCGCCGGTGCTGAGCAGGTCACCGATGTTGGACACCCAGCGGATCTGGTCGCCGTCCAGGAAACTGGCGATGTCGGAATGGGCCACCGCCTGCAGGCCGAGCGTCTGCTGGCGGACGATCATCCTGCCGTCCTCTGACGAGAGGATCGTCAGCTCAGGCGCTCTGGTGGTGATCGCAAAGCCGGCACGAGCCAGGTCGTTGCTGGTGAGGGGATGTTCTGGGATCTACCCACAAAGCCTGCCGGGAAAACTGCGCGCACGGCGTTGCGCTGGGAGCGCGTCTATGATAGAATAGACAACAGGCCTTCGTTCTTTGTCAATCTGGCGAAACGCTACATCTAGCGGGGAAAAGCACACCATGAGCGAACCAGGTCGCACTGAGCTGGACAGAATTCGGGTCATGTCCGTCGATGACCACGAGATGGTCCGGCGCGGAATGAGGTTCCTTTTTCAGGCGTTCGATGACATCGAAGTGGTAGGAACGGCGAGCAGTGGCGAAGAAGCCCTGCGCCTGTGTGGGGAACTCCAGCCAGATGTGATCCTGATGGACATGGTCATGCCGGGGTTGGACGGGCCGGACGTGACGCAGGCCATCCGGCAGCGATATCCTCAAGTGCAGATTCTGGCGCTCACCAGCTTCTTCGAGGAAGACCTGGTCAGGCGCGCCATGCAGGCTGGGGCGATCGGCTATCTGCTCAAGGGAGCTTCCATCGACCAACTGGCCGAAGGCATCCGTGCCGCCCATGCCGGACAACCCACACTGGCCGTGGAAGCCATGCAGGCGCTGGTCCATTCAGTTCAAGCGCAGTCAGGTGTGGGCCAGGACCTGAGCGGGCGAGAGCGGGAGGTGCTTGCCCTGCTGGCCGAGGGCCTGTCGAACGCCGAGATCGCCGAGCGGCTGGTCATCAGCGTGCCCACCGTCAAATCGCATGTGCGCAACATCTTTGCCAAGCTGGGGGTCGCCAGCCGCGCCGAAGCTGCATCCCTGGCTGTGAAGCACAACCTCATCCCAACCTAGACGCCTGCGCATCCCTCACCTATCTCCATTCTCCGCTCTACCTGCATACCTGTACGAATGTACAGGTCAAAATTCGTCCGAAAGTATAGGCCACAAACTGGACGAATGTCTGTTGTGCCCGGTGCGGAACTGTGCTATAGTAGTGCTGTGGGGTTTGACACCAGCGGACGAGCCTGGGAGGAGGGAGCATATGTTATGACTCTTTGGGTCGGACCGCTATGAGCAGCACCATCTCAACAAACAAAGACACGGAAAGGAAACAGGAGGTACACAATGAGCGACTTGATCATCATCACCTATGACGGGCAGCAGACAGGGTTTGACGCCCTGAACAAGCTCGGCGAGCTGCAAAAATTGCAGCTCATCACCCTGGCCGATGCTGCCGTGGCCACCAAGGATCAGAAGGGCAAGGTCAAGGTCAAGCAGACCCTGGAGAACCAGGTAACAGGCTCAGCCGCCCTGTGGGGTGGCTTCTGGGGCCTTTTGATCGGCATGTTCTTTCTCTTCCCCCTGGCCTGGGGCATCGCCGGTGCGCTCTTTGGCGCCCTCGGCGGCAAGCTGGCCGACATAGGCATCGACAACAAGATGATCAAAGAAGTGGGCAACTCCTTGCAGCCGGGTGGCTCGGCCCTCTTCATCATGGTCGTCGAGGCTACCACCGACAAGGTCCTGGACGAGATGAAAAAGTTCGGCGGCCACGTCTACCAGACCTCGCTATCCAAAGAGGATGAGGAGAAACTCAAAGCCGTCCTGTCGCACGAGGAGGTTGCTCCTGCGACCGAAGAGGCGCTGGAACTGGAATAGTTCGTTGTAGCCTGAGACCTGCCAGGTTTTCCGAAGCCTGGCAGGTCTCTCGACATCGACGGCTCTCTTTGCCTGCCAGGCCGGCGCCTGGCGGGTCTACGCTGTGGAAAAGTAGCTTTGCAGCCAGAGTTCCACGCGAGGAGCGTGGACCGCAAGCAATTCTAAAACATATATGGAGGAAAACAGATGTCTAATCTAGTTGTCATTACATTCGATGATCCCGACGAGGCAGAGAAGGTGCGCAAGACCCTGCGCTCGGCGGAGCACGCCGACTATCTCAGTCTGGACGACGCGGCTGTAATCGTCAGGGATGAGGAGGGTAAGGTCCACGTCAAGAACGAGACAGATCGAGGGGTCAAGATTGGCGCTGTCGGCGGTGGCGTACTGGGTCTGCTGGTCGCCGGTATACTTTTTCCTATTGGCGGCCTCGTGATCGGGGCGCTCGGTGGGGCGCTGATTGGGAAATTGGCCGGCACCGGGGTCGACAAAAAGTTCGTCAAGGAAGTGACCGAGCAACTGCAGCCGGGAACTTCGGCTCTCTTTATCATTGTCCGGGAGGGCAATCCCGAAGTCGCCATGGCTGCCCTCAAGCCGTACAAGGGCACAGTTCTCCAGACCTCCTTTCCGCCGGAGACTGAGGAGGAGCTGCGTCGCATCCTGAGCAAGAGGATCTAGGCCCGCACGTTCCTGGTGACCTCTCACAGAGGCGCCGGATCTCAAAACAAGGGGAAAAGACATGACAGGAGACAGCAGGACCGAAGCACAGTTCGTGCAAGAAAAGGCGATCGAGACTGCCGAGGCAGGCGTGTCTGAGCTCGTGGAAGCCGCAAACACACTTGACGCGGCCAGGGAGGCGGCCGGGTTGGCCGCCGTCGCAGAAGCAGCCGGTGTTGAGGATATGACCCGGGCCGTGGACGCCGAGATCGTGGCTTCGCGGATGCAACAGTTGAGTGAGGTGGTGGCTGCGGCAGGCATTACCGATGTGGCCGAAGGCGCCAGCCTGCTGGCCGCCTCTGACGACATCAAGGCCATGAGCGCAGTCATTGGCCTCATGGGCGCTGAAGACCTGGAGATCGGCCTGGAGGTTGCGCGCACCGCTGGCGAGCTCTGGGCGGTGAGCGACGTGGTGGACCTGATGCAGATGCCGGTGCTTTCGGACTTTCTCGAGTCGCGGGGCGAACTGCTGCAGAATGTCGCTGTCGAGGTCATCCTGAGGGTGGCCAACACGCGGGCGCTGTCACAACTTCTAGGCACAACCGGCGACAAGGTCGGCGAACTGGGTGCTGGGGAAGTGGCCGAGGGTATCGTACGAGGGGCTGCCTCCCAGGCGATGGCCGAGCGGAGTGGTGAACTGGCAGCAGCCGGTGCTGGTCTGGCAGCCAGGGGCGCGGCCGAGTTAGAGGTAGCAGCGGCGGCTGCCGACGTGGCCCGCGAGCTCGCAGCCGAAGGCATCGATGAGGCCATGGAGGGTGCGGCCGAGATCGGCGCGGCGGTCACGATGGAAGAGGTTGCTGAAGCGCTCAAAGAGGTTGAAGACAGCTAGTTTCTGGTGCGGGATTGCTCCCGGGCCCGTCCTCGGGGCCGGATCCGCGTACAACCAGACTATGATCAGAAAAGGAGGCGGAATACCGTGAAATATCTATTTGCCTTTATGGCCGGCGTGTTTGTCGGCGCAGTGGCGGCGCTGTTCTTCGCCCCCGAGTCGGGCGCGGAACTGCGCGCG